>Ga0115562_1000188_pt1 | contig 46670 bp, 46 predicted proteins | sample COGITO_mtgs_1105_6_FD_87200 | JGI IMG/M metagenome (GOLD analysis project Ga0115562, IMG submission 87200) | Pelagic marine microbial communities from North Sea - COGITO_mtgs_110516 | ecosystem: Environmental > Aquatic > Marine > Epipelagic | place: Germany:Helgoland, sampling site Kabeltonne...
AGGCTGTCAGGCAGTGTCTCGCAGCTTTCAGATGGGTCCCGATCGGGTCGATGTGCTCAAGGAAATCAGTTTCGAGATCCATAAGGGCGAAATGGCCAGTATTGTCGGAACCAGCGGTTCGGGTAAAACCACGCTCTTGAATTTATTGGCCGGCCTGGACGATCCGACATCGGGCACGGTAACCATGGCCGGCCAGGTGATCGGCCAGCAGAATGATCGTCAGCGCGCCGCCGCGCGCAATACCCATATGGGCTTTGTGTTCCAGTTTCACCATCTGTTACCGGAGTTTTCAGCGCTCGATAATGTCCTGATGCCTTGGCGTATTAAGGGTCGTGCTGGGTCGGAGGCGATTGCCTATGCGCATCATCTGTTGACCGAGGTGGGCTTGCAAGACCGGATGAGCCATCGACCCGCCGAATTGTCTGGCGGCGAGCGGCAGCGGGTCGCGATCGCGCGGGCCTTAGTGAAGCAACCCGATGTGGTTTTAATGGATGAACCGACCGGTAATCTCGATGAAGACACGTCGGAACAGGTCCATAGGCTGATTGAATCCTTAAATCACCACCTGGCGTCCAGCTTTGTGATCGTAACGCACAATCAGGAATGGGCGAAAAACGTCCCGATCCAGTTCCGCTTAACCAAAGGCCAATTAATGCTGATTTCCTAACCCGCCTCGGCAAGGACATGGATGTTCATCACCGCGCTACTCTTAAGCCTCATTTCGACTTGGTATTACTTGGGGTTCTGGCCCGCGCTTGCTTTGCTGGCGGTCGGCAGTTTAGTACCGATACGTCGGCGTAGAGGGCTTTTTTTTGCGTCTGTGGCCTTCGGCATTTTGGTGCTCGGCCAACTGGAGCGCACCAGTGCGCATGTTTTACCCCGTTCTTGGGTTCATCAACGGGTGCCTCTGACCGTCTGTCTCGAACAGCCCCCTAAGCCTTACCTTGATTACAGCAGCGCCATGGCTCGAGTTGTCGAACAGCCCGAGGCACTTTCCCTACGTCGGGTACGCCTGACCTTGCCGATCGCACTGGAGCCATCGACCTTGCTTGCCGGTCACTGCCTGCGCGGAGACTTCCAAGTGCGCCAGCCGTTCGGGTATATCATTCCGGGCGCCTTTAACGCCGACAGTTTCAATTTTGCGACCCGAATTGATGCCAAGGCCAGCCTGAAGACGCTGCACCAGCAAGACTATCGGCCCACCCTAGCGCAAAGTCTGTATCACCAACGTCAGGGCTTGTTCGATGACGCCGCCAGTTTGGAATTGTGGCGTGCGCTGGCGCTCGGGTGGTCCGCTGCGCTGTCATCTGAATTGCGCACCGACCTGGCACAGAATCAATTGGTCCATCTATTGGTGGTCAGTGGCATGCACATCGGCTTCGTTAGCCTGATGGTCTTGGCTCTGGTGAACGGCGTGGCCTGGCTATGCGCCGGGCGTCTAATGATCCCGCAGACCCATCGCTATCTGGTGGTATTGACCATAGTCGCGGCCTATGTCGCCTTGCTCGGCTGGCCGGTACCGGCTACCCGGGCGCTGTTAATGGCCCTGCTGCCGGTTGTGCTGGTTCAGGTCGGTTGGCAGGTGCCTTGGTACAGTGGACTCACTGTTGCGGCCATCGGCCTCACGCTCATGAGGCCCGAGGCGTGGCTCGGACTGGGGGCCTGGTTGAGCTTCAGCTCGGTGTTGATCATTCTGTTGCTCTGGCGTTGGCGACTCATCGCCACGCGCCATTGGTTACTGAAGCTGGTGCTGTTTCAGGTGTTTATGTCCCTGTCCATTCTGCCTTGGGCGCTGGTCTTCGGCTTTTACCTCAATCCGCTGGCGGCTCTGGTTAACCTCCTAGTCACGCCGTGGCTGGCTTTGCTGCTGTTGCCCTTAGCCCTCGCCATTTTGCTACTTGGCCGCAGTGAACTGGTGCCGCCCTTTGAATGGGGCGTCGAGATGCTCATTCGGGTGATGGCTTGGGCCGGTGACTTCGGCACATTGTTACCCTGGTGGCCGCTGCTAACGGTGGTGCTCGCAACCAGTTTACTGATGCTCTTCGCGTGGCTGCCGGATCGGCGCTTTAAGTTGGTGCTCGGATTGCTGTTCGGCTTGGGCTTTATGACCTTTCACTTGGCATCGGAGCCTAGGGCGACCCGGCGGGTGACGGTATTCGATGTCGGTCACGGTCAAGCGGTGTTAATTGAACACAATAACGATCGTTGGCTCTATGACACGGGCGGGCAGAGCGGTGTAACCAGCCTGTTCGAACGCAATTTAGCCCGCAGGGTCCGATCACTTTCCGGCTTGGTGGTCAGCCATTCAGACATAGACCATGCCGCGGGTGCGGATTTCATCTTAACCCGAGACCCGCAGTTGGTAACTTGGGCGGGGCAACCGCGCACCCTCACAACCGTTCCGGCCGCGCGATCGGCTTGGCGCAATTGCCATCGGGCTGGGCAATTGAACGACTTTCTGCGTTTTATTCCCATCCCATCCGTTCTGATGGATACGGACAATAATCATTCCTGTATTTTGGTCTATGACTCAGGCTTCGGGCGAGTTCTCATCACCGGTGATGCCAGCAAGCGGATTGAGTATTTTCTGCTGCAGCAACACCCCGAGTTGTTCCCCTTTGATATGATTGTTTTGGGCCATCATGGCTCCGCCAGCAGCTCGGCACAAGATTGGCTCAACGCCAATCGCTCGGCGCTATTTATCCTTAGCAGCGCAGATCGTGCCAGACCGCGTTGGCCATCGCCTATGCTGCTAAGCTGGTTTAACCAGCCACAGCGGCGGCTCCTGAGTACCGCCAAGGTTGGTACGATCCAAGTCACCTTCGGGGCGCAGGGCATGCGCTACAGAAGTTGGGATTCGGCCTTTCGAAAACGCCTTATTTATTGATTTTTATACGATTTTAAAAAGTGCTTATGATAAAGTAACACCCCTCAGAGGAGGATAGCTGTGTTTGAGATTATTAAGTCAGGCGGTTGGTTGATGTTACCGATCGTGTTCAGTTCGGTAATCGCCTTGGCCATTACCGTGGAACGATATTGGACCCTGCGGGTTGCCAAAGTCCGACCAAAGGAGCAATTGCCTCAGGTTTGGCTGTGGATTAAAAATCAGGAGCTGGACGCCAATAAAATTAAGGAACTCAAGCAGAGCAGTTTGTTCGGTTTTGTCTTGGCGGCAGGCTTAACCACCTCCCGGCACGGTCGCGAAGCGATGAAGGATGCCATTCAAGAGGCCGGTGACCATGTCGCCCATGAAATGGAGAAATTCCTCAATACCTTGGGCACGATAGCGGCGATATCGCCGTTGTTGGGCCTACTTGGTACCGTGCTCGGTATGGTGGATGTGTTTTCTGACATCATGTTGCAAGGCACCGGCAATACCGCGGTATTGGCCGGCGGCATCTCCAAAGCCCTCATTACCACGGCAGCGGGCCTATCCGTGGCCATTCCCGCAGTGATCTTTCATCGTGCTCTGGCGCGTAAGATCGATGAACTGCTGGTGCTGATGGAACAGGACAGTGCCAAACTGGTCGAGGCCATCTATAACGACGGGTCCAGTAACAAAAAATGAGATTCCGTCGCGGTCGTCAAGAAGAGGTATCGGTAAATGTCACACCACTGATCGATGTGGTGTTTTTGCTATTGATATTTTTTATGGTGACGACCACCTTCAGCCGGGAGACCCAACTACAGATAGATCTGCCGGAGAGTCAAAGCCAAGTCGCGGCCGAAGACGAACTACCGATCGAAATCCTAATCGATCGAAGTGGTACCTATGCGTTGAACGATAGGGTGCTCTTAAAACAGGACATCGGCTCCCTAAAGCGTGCCTTGGCCGAGCTATCCGACACCTCGAAGACCAAACCCATTGTCATCACGGCCGATGCCCAGGCACCGCACCAATCCTTTATTGTGGCGCTCGATGCTGTGGCGCAATTGGGATTTAGCAAGGTCAGCATTACGACCCAGGCCGAAGCCAACTAGCCTGACCGGCCCGGTCCATTCAATGGCGCAATGAGGTCAGATAACAATGAAGTTCTGGTTTAACCCCACCTTAAGCTGGCAGGCCTTGTTGCTCTTGCCCTTGACCGCTCTGGTTTTACTGATTAGCCAAGGTAAGCGCCTGCGCCGCTCAACTCGGCCCTATACGCGGCCGGTTTTGGTCGTGGGCAACCTAACCGTTGGCGGCACCGGCAAGACGCCGATGATTATCTGGTTGGCAGAACTTTGTCAGCGTCATGGCATTCGCGTCGCGGTGGTCAGTCGCGGCTATGGCGCCAAACCGGATAGGGCGTTTCCATTTCAGATAACCGAGCAGATTAGCGCAAAACACTGTGGTGATGAGCCCAAGATGCTGGCGCAACGGCTGAATATTCCTGTGGTTGTGGATCCGCAACGGCATCGGGCGGTTAACTTTGTCTTGGCCCATCACTCGGTCGATTTGATCATCAGTGATGATGGCCTACAACATTATGCCATGCACCGGGATCTAGAGATCCTCATGCTCGATGGCTTGCGCGGCTTGGGCAATGGCTGCCTCTTGCCTGCCGGACCTCTGCGTGAGACGGCCGGACGGCTCAAGAGTGTCGATTTTATTGTCGTCAAGCAGCACCCATTGGCGCTGCCCATGCCCTATGAACTGGCCCGATTAACGGCGGCCATTCCGCTCAACAGCCAAGGCAAAGCCTTGGTGCAAGGGCCGGTTAAGATCTGCTCTGGCATTGGTAATTTTAACTCGTTTCAACGCTCGGTGGTCGACCTCGGCTATGAGGTGATTGAGACCCTGTCCTTTGCCGATCACCAGCTGATTAGCCCGGAAGCACTGGCCGATAATCAATGGCCGATTATCATTACTGAGAAAGATGCCATTAAATTGGATCTAACGCGTTACCCCCACATTTATGTACTCACTATCGCTTTCGATTTCGATACCGAATTCGAGCGCCGAGTGTTAGCCAGCCTCAGGGAGCAAATCCATGCAAAAAGTCATCATCATACCGGCACGCTTTAGTTCTACTCGCCTGCCGGGCAAGCCCATGTTGGACATTGCGGGCAAGCCGATGATCGTTCGGGTGTGCGAGGCGGCCAGCGCCGCGCCGGTCGATCAGATCGTGGTCGCCACCGATGATGCGCGCATTCAGGCGATTGTCCGTGAACATGGCTTTGAGGCGATTATGACGCGAGCCGATCACGTTAGCGGAACCGACCGATTGCAAGAGGCCGCTCAAATCCTGGGTTTGGCCGCCGACGACCTGATTATCAACTTGCAAGGCGATGAACCGCTAATGCCCGCCGATAATCTCAACCAGGTGGCGCAACTGTTAGTGCGATACCCTGAGGCCTCAGTTGCGACTCTCTACGAACTGATTGCCGTCGAATTGGGGCGTGACAACCCCAATATGGTCAAGCTGGTTCAAGCTGAAAACGATGCGGTGCTCTACTTTAGCCGATCGGCTATCCCCTTCGATCGAGACGGCCTGGCTGGGCCGGAGCATTTCTTAAAACGCCATGTCGGCCTGTACGCCTATCGAAAATCGGCGCTGGACCTATTTGTTACCTATGGCGAAGGTCAGCTGGAACGCTTGGAAAAGCTCGAGCAGTTGAGATTTATGGAACATGGCCATCGCATAGTCGCTCAAAAGTCCTTGCTGCCGATCCCGATCGGTGTGGATACGGCCGAGGATTTGGAACAGGTCAAACTGGCCTTTTTGAACACTAAGTCATGATCGACTCCACACCTCAACGAGTACAGGATGCCCGTCATCATGGTTGATATTAAACAGAACATCAGCTTGCAGGCCTTAAACAGCCTGGCCATTCCATCGCTTGCCAGTCATTTTGTCGAATTAACGCAGGAACAGGATCTGCCCGCCATTATCACCTATTGCAACGCTCACCAGCTGCCAATGCGGGTGCTCGGTGGCGGCAGTAACCTGGTGCTGTCCGACCGTATCGATGCCTGCGTGGTTCACAATGCACTGCTCGGCCGCGAGATTGTCGGGCAAACGATCGATCGGGTGGAGATCGATATAGCCGGCGGCGAGAACTGGCACGACCTGGTCGCCTGGACCATTGCTCAGGGTTGGTCGGGCTTGGAAAATCTGGCGCTGATACCCGGTACGGTGGGCGCAGCACCAGTGCAAAATATTGGTGCCTACGGTGTAGAGCTTGCCGATCGTCTCGTAAGCGTGCGCGCCTATGATCTATTCAACAGCGAATTTAGAATCTTCAGTAATGCCGAGTGTCTCTTTGAATATCGCAACAGCATCTTTAAAAGCGATGAAAATCGTTATTTGATCTGCTCGATTCGCCTCACTGTCGAGCAAGATTTTGTCCCCACGCTCGAATATGGACCCTTGCAACGCCTCAAGGCACAACCAGACCTGTGCGCCGCAGATGTATTCGATCGGGTAGTGGCCATTCGGCAAGCGAAATTGCCCGACCCTGGGCTTATTCCGAATGCCGGCAGCTTTTTCAAGAATCCTCTGGTCGGTGCTGATGTTTTTCAACGACTGCAGCAGCAGTTCCCCGACTTGGTGTCTTTTCAGTCCGGTGCTGACTACAAGATTGCGGCGGGGTGGCTGATCGATAGGGCGGCGTTACGCGGCCAATCCAGTGCCGCTGGGGTAGGGTGTTACAGCGAACAGGCGTTGGTGCTGATCAACCCGCGGCGCGCCTCATCGACCGACGTCTTGGCCTGGTCAGGCTGGGTGCAGCAGCAGGTTGAGGGTTTATTCGGTTTGGCGCTGGAGGTTGAGCCGCGATTTTGGTCATAAGAGCGCCTTAAAAAAGGAAAAAAAAAGGGGCTCATTGAGCCCCTTTTCTATTAGTACAGAACAACCTAGTCTTGATCGGTCTTTTCGGCAGCAACTTTGCGACGACGAACTTCGCGCGGATCATTGGCGGCTCGTGCACCCGGCACAGCGGCATCTTCCGATGTCTCAGCTTCAACATCGGCAGTTACCGGCGCAACGTCACTAACAGTGGCTTGCGCAACCGGCTCGGCCGCTATGGTCTCATGCGCAACTTCCGGCGTTGGCGACTCGGTCAGGATAGACGCAGCAGGCGTCTCTTGCTCGACCATTTCCGATGGGCTGGCAGGTATGGCCGCAACTGGGGCTTCGATAATGACCTCAGGAGCGCTAGCACCCTCGGCGATCACCTCAATTTCTGCCGCAACGGCTTCAAGCTCAGCAGAGGTCGACACTGCAACAGCGGCCTCGGGCTCAGCAACGGCCGCCTCTTCGACAACAACCTCGGGCTCAGCAGCAGCCACTTCAACAGTAACCTCAGGTTCAGCAGCAGGGGCCACTTCAGCTTCAGCTTCCACTTCAGGCTCAACGGCAGCAGTTACTTCAACCTCTGCTTCGGGCTCAACGGCAGCGGCTATTTCAACCTCTGCTTCGGGCTCAACAGCAGCGGCTATTTCAACCTCTGCTTCGGGCTCAACGGCAGCGGCTACAGCAACCTCTGCGACGGCCGTTACCTCAGCGCGGGTCTCAACAGTAATCGGCTCTGCGGATACCGATACTTCTGGCGTGCCCGCTACTGCATTGGTAACCGCCTGTTCTGTTGCGTCAGCGGCAGCTGCGTCGACCGGCTTCTTACCGACTAGGTCGAAATCAATCTCAGAGACGATTTCGGTCGGCTTTTCAGGTCGCACTCGTTTGGCGGCATTCTTGCTGTCACCGCGGGTTTGACGATTTTGTCCGATCTCATCGACGATCACGCGACCGCTTTGGGCGTCTCGGCTCGGACGACGCACGGTAGTGCGACGTGGCTCAGCATCAGTGCCCGGCTCGTTGTCTGTTTCCGTTTCGGGTTTCGCCAGGGCGACTGCGACCTGCTCTTCAACCTTTTTGGATTCTTGGACGTCGGCGCGTACTTCGGTTCGCGCAGGATTCGGCTTGCGATCGCTGTTCTGATTGCGCGAATTGCGATTACGATTGTTCGAGTTTTTAGATCGATCGCGATCACGATCTCGACCATTTCTGGAGTTGCTCGTCGCCGGTTTGGTCGCTTTAAACGTAGGCACGACAGGCTTTTCTTCAGACTTGAAGATGCCACTGAACCACTTGCCAATCTTCGCCGCAACTGACGGTCCAGCGGCAACCTTGGCAGCAGGGGCTTTTGGCTTAGCTTCTGCGGTGGATTCTGGAATCGGTGCTGCCGTTCGAGAAGCCTGTATCGAGGTAATGGCCGCTTCTTGTGGCTTAACCATTGCTTCGAGGACCACTTCGGTTTCAAGCGGTGGCTCGTCAAACTTGATGGCGTAGCTCGGCTCGTCCGTGACCAAGGTCTCGTCGTCATCGCGCATGCGCACTACTTCATAGTGCGGTGTTTCCATATTTGGATTCGGCACGACCAGGACATGGACCTTGTGGCGTTTTTCGATATCCGTTATGGCATCACGTTTTTCATTCAACAGATAGGTCGCAACCGATAATGGCACAATAGTGCGAATCTGCGCTGTACGCTCTTTCAATGACTCTTCTTCGATCAGACGAAGGATAGCCAAAGAAAGGGATTTGACGTCGCGAATGGTTCCGTGGCCGTTACAGCGAGGACACACAATGCCGCTGGTCTCTCCAAGTGATGGGCGCAAACGCTGACGGGACATTTCCAACAAGCCAAAACGTGACAAACGCCCGATCTGGACACGAGCACGATCAGAGTCCGTGGAATCTTTCATGCGGGACTCTACTTCACGCTGGTGCTTGGCCTGATTCATATCGATAAAATCGATCACAATCAAACCACCCATATCGCGCAGGCGCAATTGGCGGGCAATTTCTTCGGCAGCTTCCATATTGGTATTGAAGGCCGTCTCTTCTATGTCGCCACCCTTGGTCGCGCGGCTGGAGTTGATGTCGATCGAAACCAAGGCTTCGGTCGGATCGATTACAATAGAACCGCCGCTGGGCAATTTAACTTCGCGTTGAAATGCGGTCTCGATTTGCGTTTCAATTTGATAGCGATTGAACAACGGTACCGTATCTTCATACAGCTTGATCTTATTCTGATAACCGGGCATCACTTTTTGCACGAAATCGAGTGCGTAGTTGTACGCATCCTTGGTGTCGATCAGTACGGTATCGATATCCTGTCGCAGGTAATCCCGAATCGCACGTAAGATCACGTTGCTTTCTTGCAGGATCAGGAAGGGTGCAGGGCGGGTAACAGATGCGGCGGTAATGGAGGTCCACAATTGCAGCAAGTAATCTAAATCCCACTGTAGCTCTTCGGTCGAGCGACCGATGCCCGCGGTGCGGACTATGATACCCATACCATTGGGAATGACGACACCCTGGAGCGCTTCGCGGATTTGTGCACGCTCATCACCCTCGATACGGCGTGAAATACCACCGGCTCGAGCGTTATTGGGCATCAGCACTAGGTAACGACCGGCTAAGCTGACCATAGTGGTCAGGGCAGCACCCTTATTACCACGTTCTTCTTTGTCGACCTGGACGATAACTTCGGTGCCTTCTTTGATCAGTTCCTTGATGCTGGAACGCGAAGACATATTGGAATCGATAAAATACTCTTTAGCGATTTCTTTCAGCGGGAGGAAACCATGCCGTTCAGCGCCAAATTCAACAAAGGCGGCTTCAAGGCTGGGTTCAATGCGGGTGATACGTCCCTTATAGATGTTGGCTTTCTTTTGCTCGCGAAAACCGGCTTCTATGTCGAGATCGTACAGTTGCTGGCCATCGACCAGGGCGACTCTAAGCTCTTCGGCTTGAGTGGCGTTAATTAACATTCTTTTCATTAAGATCTAACACTCTGATTTTTATATACATTTCAGAGCAGCAAAACAGGAGCACAGAGGCAAACATCGATAGGAATCGACTAACAAGATACAAATAACGTTATTAAACGCGCGCAAAAACCGGCGATGTTTTGTTCAAGCGAGACATCATTTAGGTAAGAGTCTAACGGAGATACCAGCTCTATTTAGAAATATTCACATGGAAAAGGAATATTTTCTGCCTTATGGGTGCATCACTAAATCTGTTTCAAACTGTTCTTGCTGCCCAACCAATATAAATGTTTACGTTGAGCACTTAAGCCTGGGCACCTGTGTGATCTCTGGGTGGCAGACTTAATATACCAAGCACTTTTAAATATAGCAGTAAAGTAGGGCTGCTTCAATGCTATGCGAGCTGTTATCATCGTTGTTTTCATCCTATATAAAGGATTTTGTGTGTCAAAAGTTCAATTTATCGAAATTGAAGAAGATCGCGTCGATCAGCGTCTGGACAACTTCCTCACCTACGTCCTAAATAACGTTCCTAAGAGTCGCGTCTATCGCTTGATTCGTAAGGGTGAGGTGCGCATTAATGGCAAGCGGGCCAAGCCCGACACCAAATTAAACGAAGGCGATATGGTGCGTATTCCGCCCGTTTCCGATGCGATAAAGGCCGTGGCAACGGTTGAGCCGGGCCAGAAGCTACGCCAAGATCTCAAAGCTGCTGTGGTCTATGAAGATGAGCTAATGCTCGCCATCAATAAGCCGAGCGGCCTGGCAGTGCATGGCGGTTCGGGCTTAAAGCTGGGCCTGATCGAAGCCTTGCGTGCCGACCGACCGGAGGAGAAGTTCCTCGAATTGGTCCATCGCATCGATCGAGACACCTCGGGCATCTTATTGATCGCCAAGAAGCGTAAAAGCCTGGTGCTAATGCAGGATGAATTTCGGCTAAAAAAGAACCTGCAGAAAACCTATTGGTGCCTGGTCAGCGGCATCTGGCCAAGCGATACTAACAGCGTTGATGCGCCTCTGTTACGCCATGAAGAAAGCCAAACCGGTGAAAGACGCGTATCAGTCCATAAGGATGGCAAGCCATCCTTAACTCGATTCAGACTGTTAAAGCAGTTTGCAGACTGTGCCTGGGTTGAGGCTCAGCCGGTCACCGGCAGAACGCATCAAATTCGTGTGCATTGTCAATATGCCGGATGCCCCATTCTGGGTGACGACAAGTATCAAGATGCAGCCACCCAGGCCATCGCCCATGGTCTAGGCTTAAAGAGATTGTTTTTGCACGCGGTACAGATACGCCTACCGCACCCGATCGAGCGCACGGAACTGACCATCAATGCCGAACTCGATCCCCGGCTTCAGTCTTTGTTAACCGGTTTAACTGCTAAGGAGTCATAAATGTTTGGATACGGGTCAAATAACTCAGATGCCCTAGGTCCTGTTGAGGGTGACAAGAAAGAATGGCGCTTAATCGAACGCGTGGTGATGGCGAATACTATCGAGCTGCGCCGCAGCCGCCGCTGGGGTATCTTTTTTAAGTTACTGACCTTTATCTATATCCTGGCTGTTCTGGTGCTTTTTATCACCAATAGCGCTGGCTCAACCAGTATTGGCAAAACCGGTGGCCATGTTGCCGTGATCGATATAGAGGGAACCATCGCCAGTGGCGAATTAGCTGGCGCAGATGCCGTTATCGGCAGCCTAAGCGCGGCACTGCAACACCCAGACACCAAAGCGGTAATCCTCCGCATCAACAGCCCGGGCGGCAGCCCGGTGCAGTCGGCCTATATTTTTAATGAAATTCAACGTCAACGGGCGCTCAATGAGCACGTACCGATCTATTCGGTCATCGTCGATTCCGGGGCCAGTGGCGCTTATTATATTGCCGCTGCGACCCAGGAAATTTATGCCAGCGGTGCAAGTATCGTCGGATCTATCGGGGTAACGGCGGCCGGTTTTGGCTATCAGGAGCTGATGGACAAGGTGGGTATCGAGCGTCGGCAATTCACCTCGGGTGACCATAAGGCCTTTTTAGACCCCTTTTCGGTGCTGAATCCGGACGAACAGGCACTCTTTGAAATCCTGCTCAATGATGTTCATGAGCAATTTATTCGGGATGTTAAGCTCGGTCGCGGTGATCGTTTGGTCGACAGTCCCAAGTTGTTCAGTGGATTGTTCTGGACCGGCAGTCAGGCTTTGGAATTGGGCTTGATTGACGGCCTTAAATCAACCGCCGAACTGGCGCGCGAGCTGGGCTATCCGCAGACGGTGGACTTTTCGCTGCGACCCTCGCCACTCGAGGCCTTCGCTCGCAACCTGGGTGTCAGTTTAGCTCAGGCACTGGTCAAGCTCGGCGTCAGTCAGGGCGTTACGCTCAATTGAGGCGCCCAGCCCGCCTCAATTCAAGTGGCGGGCCGGCCTAGGGCACCTGAAAGCCGACCTGCCGCAGGTGCTCGGCCAACGTCATCAGGGGCAGACCGACCAGTGCGCTCGGGTCGTTTGATTGTATTTGACGAAACAGGCTTATCCCTAAGGCTTCCACCTTAAAGCTGCCGGCGCAGTGCTCTGGCCGATCTGCCTCGACGTAGCGACAGATCTCGGCGTAATCCAGCTGCCGAAAGGTGACCCGCGTACGAACCGACCAACGGTAGCTGACATCGCCGCGCAGCAGGCAGGCGGCACTGTAAAAAGTTGCCGTCTGATTCTGGCATTGCTGGAGCTGTACAACGGCCTTCTCTGGGGTGCCGGCTTTGGTCAGTAGGGTGCCATCGGCCGCCACAGCCACCTGATCGGAGCCAAGCACCCAGGCCGTTGGGTTTCGTTTCGCACTGGCGATGGCTTTTTGCTGGCTAAGGTCGATTGCATAAGACTCCGGATCGCCACTATACTGCGCATGATCTTCATGGACACCCGGATCGACGCAGGTAAAGGGCACACCCAGTAGTCGCAATTGAGCACGCTTGTATTGCGAGGTGCTGGCCAAAACCAGTCGCTGACTCATTGTTTATCTCCATAAGGTCCAATTTACACTCATTACAGCTTTGATCTCTAAAAAGCCTTTGACTTACATTTTTGCATAAGTATGATACCGCGCCTATGTCAAATTTCGAATTACCAGATCGTGTGAATCCCTACCAGTTGGCTGACAAGCTCACTCTACTGGAAGGTGTTATTAGTGCGAAACGGTTAAAACGCCTGGATGAAACCACCGCGGGAATCGACGAATCAGCTCAGGTAAGTTTGAGATTTGATCGTGACGAATCCGGCCGGCGGCTAATTTTTGGTCATGTAACAGCTATTGTGAATTTGCAGTGCCAACGGTGTTTGCAAGTTTATGGTTCTAAACTGGACGGTGATTTTACACTTACCCTGGTTTATAACGATGAAATGGCTAAAGCACTACCGGCTCACCTGGATGCGTTATTATTGCTTCCAGATGCGTTACTGGATGTCGCGGACATCGTGGAGGAAGAGCTATTATTGAGCCTCCCCATGCACGCAATGCACCCAGACAGCGAATGTCGTATTGAAACCCAATTTGGGACGGATGAGTCAAAGGGATCTCCTGAAAAAGCTCCTAATCCGTTCGATGTTTTAAAAGTTTTGAAGTGATCTTCAAACAAATCAGTTAGTAGGAGGCTTTTAGCCATGGCAGTTCAAAAAAGTAAAGTGACCCGTTCACGTCGCGGTATGCGTCGTTCACATGATGCCCTTTCGGCACCCACTCTGACAGTTGATGGCACCAGCGGTGAAACTCACCGTCGTCACCATGTTACTGCAGATGGCTTCTACAAAGGCCACAAGGTCGTTGCAGGTCGTGATGACTAAATAGATTAATGGCTCGCATTGCCATTGATTTACATGGAGGGGACTTCGGCCCCTCTATTCTTATCCCTGCCTGTTTCCGCTACTTTCGCGCTAATCCCCAGCATCATGGTGTCTTATTTGGCAACCTGAATGCACGCCAAGCCTTCAAACATTCCTGCCCCGCCAATATTGAATGGATCGATACCAATGACATTTCTGACCTGGCCCATAAGCCGGCTCAATTGATGCGTCGTGACGGCTTTAGTTCAATAGAAACCGCCTTCAAAGCGCTACGCGATGGGCAGGTCGATGCGTTGGTGTCGGCCGAACATACCGGCGTGTTATTGGTGTTGGTCGGCAAATATGGCGCACTGCATCCGGCCCTGAATCGCCCCGTGCTGGCCGCCTGGTTGCCGACTCTGACGGGCACGGCGATGATGCTCGACCTGGGCGCCTCCTTTACCGCCAACCAGCAACAACTCTTAACCTATGCCGCCGTGGGCAAGGCATTGGCGTCTACCGGCGAGGCCAATCCCCGCCTAAGCCTACTCAATGTTGGCGCTGAGTATTACAAAGGACCGGAGGCATTGCGCCTAGCGCATGCGACCTTGCAAGGCTGGTCGGATATTGACTATCGAGGCTTTATTGAGGCGTCTGACATCTTCAGCGGCCAGGCGGATGTAATTGTCTGCGACGGATTTACCGGCAATTCCATTATTAAAGCCTCGGCTGGCGCGCTGGACCTAACCTTTGCCTTACTCAAAGCACGACTCGAGCATGGCCTCTTAAAACCGCTACTGGCCTGGTGGCTAAAACGACAATTAACGACCGTACTAAAAAAACTCGATCCACGCTTGGCCAATGGGGCCCTTGTTGCCGGCAGTAACCTGCTCGTGGTGAAGAGTCATGGCAATGCCAACGACCGGGCCTTCGCCAGCGCCATCGAACGCGCGGTAAGCGCGCTAGCTCTGGACTCGACCGGGAAGATTCGGCGAGAATTGGACAAATTAGTTGAAAAGTGGCCTCTGGATTAATCTTAGCTTCAAGCGGCGGGGTCATTACTCGGCTTTTGAGTCAGCGCTGGGCCGCTTAATGTCCTAGAATTCATAAATGTTTCAACGGGGCTTGCCTTTAAAGCGTTGAGATTACTCGGATAATGCCACTCTATTGGCAAAAACAGGATCCATCTCAGTATGAATAAACTCGCATTCGTGTTTCCAGGTCAGGGGTCACAGCAAGTCGGTATGCTGGCAGAAATGCTGGAAACCTACCCAATCGTGCGCGATACGTTCGCCGAAGCGTCCGAATTGCTGGGATATGATGTTACCGATCTGGCCCTAAACGGCCCGATTGAAGAGTTAAATCGAACTGAGAAGACCCAGCCTGCGCTATTGACTGCCAGCATAGCGCTATATCGACTCTGGTCGGCACAGTCACCCTTGAAGCCCATTTTATTTGCAGGGCACAGCCTGGGTGAATATAGTGCGTTGGTTGCCAGCGGTGCCGTTAGCTTTGCTGATGCCATAAAGCTGGTTGAATTGCGCGGCCAGCTTATGCAATTGGCCGTTCCGGCTGGTGAAGGCTTGATGGCGGCTGTTTTGGGCTTGGACGATCAGGCTGTAATCGACGGGTGTCTGGCAGCGGAGCAGGGCGCTGTCGTGTCGGCGGTTAATTTCAACACCCCGGGCCAGGTGGTAATTGCCGGCAATACCGCCGCTGTTGAACGGGCCATGGTGATTTTAAAGACTATGGGCGCGAAACGGGTATTACCCCTGTCGGTCAGTGTGCCGTCGCATTGCGTGTTAATGAAACCAGCGGCTGATACACTCGCGCAGCGGTTGCAGGCGATCCACTTTAACAGTCCGTCGGCGCCGATTGTGCAAAATCGCGTTGCGCTCGGCGTGACCGATATTAGCGAAATTCGCAAAAACCTATTGGAACAGCTCTATAAGCCGGTTCAATGGACAAAGTCGGTGCAATTTATGGCCAGCGCTGGGGTTACCGAGATTATCGAATGTGGCCCGGGTAAGGTCTTGAGTGGCTTGAACAAACGAATTGCCGGCGATGTGATTCATACCGCCATCGGCAATCTAGCTTCGTTTCAAAAACGATTAGGATAATAGTTATGACAGATGCCAAAAAAGTTGCCCTTGTGACCGGCGCCAGTCGCGGCATCGGCGCGGCGGTTGCTGACAAACTCGGCCATGACGGCTTTATTGTGTTGGGCACCGCGACCTCAGAAAGTGGCGCGGAAAAAATTAGCCAACGGTTTGCCGAGTTGGGCATTAGCGGCAAGGGTTACTGTCTGAACGTCACCGATGGCGCCTCCATCGATGCTGTGATGGCCGATATTCAGGCCGAATTCGGTGCCCCAGCGGTATTAGTCAACAATGCCGGCATTACCCAGGATAATCTTTTTTTACGCATGAAAGAGACTGAATGGAATGCGGTGATCGACACCAACCTGAATTCGGTGTTCCGCATGAGTAAGGCGGTCATCAAAGCCATGACGCGCACCCGTTTTGGCCGAATCATCAATATTTCATCGGTTGTCGCCTCCGCCGGTAATGCCGGGCAAGCCAACTACTGTGCCGCCAAGGCCGGCGTGGAGGGTTTTACGCGGTCCTTAGCGCGTGAAATCGGTAGCCGCAACATTACCGTCAACTCGGTTGCGCCAGGCTTTATTCAAACCGACATGACCCATGATCTGGCGGAAAATGTAAAAGAAACTCTACTGAAACAGGTGCCGTTAGCGCGCCTGGGTACACCGGATGAAATCGCACATGCGGTTGCGTTTTTGGCCAGTGATGGTGCGTCATACATCACTGGAGAAACTTTGCATGTCAATGGCGGCATGTATATGGGTTAATTTTGGCAAGTTGGTCGTCATTTAACTTGCTCAATAGGATAACGTTTATATAAACTAGCCAGCACGTATAACTGTGCTAAATACCTTTTAGGAGTTCTTATAATGAGCAGCATCGAAGATCGAGTTAAGAAAATAGTTTGTGAACAGTTAGGCGCTAAAGAAGAAGACGTCAACGCAAAATCATCTTTTATCGATGATCTGGGTGCCGATTCTCTGGATACGGTTAACTTGGTGATGGCTTTGGAAGAAGAATTCGAAACTGAAATTCCAGATGAAGAATCTGAGAAATTACAGACTGTTCAGGACGCGATCGATTACGTAAACACCCACGTGGGTTAAGCGATTTAGTCAGCAATAGGAGCCGTATTGACCTCCGGGCAATACGGCTTTTTTTTGAGTGCTATTCTGCATAATGAAGAAGCAAGGCAGTCTTGGAGAAATTAAGATGTCAAAACGACGTGTGGTGGTAACTGGGCTGGGTTGTATTAGTCCATTAGGGAATTCAGTCGCATCAACGTGGGCGGGTATTTTGGCCGGAAAAAGCGGCGTGAATCGCATCGAGCTGTTCGATGCTGAAAAATTCACCACCAAATTTGCGGCTCAGGTGAAAGATTTCAATCCAGCCGACTATATGAATCCTAAAGATACCAAAAAGATGGATGGTTTTATTCAATACGGCTATGCGGCCGCTGTTGAAGCGATCCAGGACTCCGGTATTGAAGCGACTGAAGCCACCGCCAGTCGAATTGGCATTGCCATCGGTTCAGGCATCGGGGGGCTCGATACTATCGAGAAGAATCATCTTGCTCTGCAAAAGGGTGGCCCACGCCGTATTTCACCCTTTTTTGTCCCCGCTGCCATTATCAACATGATTTCGGGCAACCTATCCATCGAGTATGGTTTTAAAGGCCCAAATATTGCCATCACAACTGCCTGCACCACGGGCACACACAATATTGGTTATGCCGCGCGCACGATCGCCTACGGCGATGCCGATGCGATGGTAGCAGGCGGTGCCGAAATGGCGTCCGGCCAGTTGGGCATGGGCGGTTTCGGCGCGGCGCGGGCCTTATCCACGCGCAACGATGATCCAACGCGCGCCAGTCGTCCGTGGGATCGAGATCGAGACGGTTTCGTGCTCGGTGATGGTGCCGGTGTGGTCGTGCTCGAAGAATATGAGAGCGCCAAGGCCCGCGGTGCGAAGATATATGCCGAATTAACCGGTTTTGGTATGAGTGGCGATGCCTATCATATGACCTCACCGCCTGCCGATGGCGCTGGTGCCGCGGCCGCTATGGACAACGCCTTGCGGGATGCCGGTTTAAATCCGTTAGACGTTAACTACATTAACGCCCATGGCACCTCGACACTGGCCGGTGATTTGGCTGAATCGCAAGCGGTTAAACGTCTCTATGGTGGCGATGCGGACAAAATCGTGGTCAGCTCGACCAAATCGATGATTGGCCACTTGCTCGGCGCTGCCGGTGCAGTGGAGGCGATTTTCTGTATCTTGGCGATCAAAGATCAGGTTGCTCCCCCGACCATTAACCTGGATAACCCGGATCCGGCCTGTGATCTTGACTACGTTCCTCACACGGCGCGTAATATGGTGATCAATCATGCGCTCAGCAATTCATTTGGTTTTGGCGGTACAAACGGCTCTCTTATCTTCAGCAAAGTTTGATACTATCGTGCCTTACCTCTGAACTCTGTTAGCCCGGAAACCATGCATATCAGTCTGTTAAATGGCGTCAGTGGCGCCATTCCATTATCCCACCGAGGTTTAGCTTATGGCGATGGCCTGTTTGAGACGCTGTTAGCCGATCAACATGGGCCTCACTTTCTCGGGCCGCATCTTGATCGCCTCAGCGCCGGCACCCATCGTTTGGGTATGGCATGGTCCAGCGCGCAGAGGCTTGCGCTGCGCGGACAATTGACCGCGCTCTGTCCCCATCTGGATGCACCCCATCTGATTAAAGTCATGTTGTTGAGAAGCAACCCCGGACGCGGCTATGATTTCGACCCCCTGTTACAACAGACCGATGTTCTCGTGCAATGCAGTCCCTATCATCGTCCCGACTGGGCGGCGCAGGGCGCTTCGGTTGCCCTGTCCGAGACCCACGTCAGCGTCAACTCGACTCTGGCCGGCATGAAGCACCTCAATCGGCTGGATTCGGTTTTGGCTCGTCAGAGCGCGCGGCGACAAGGTGTCGATGAGGTCTTAGTGGCCACCGACAGCGGCTCTATTGTCGAAGCCAGCTCTGCCAATCTATTCTTTTTTCGGCATGGGTACTGGTCTACACCACCGGTTGATCAGGCCGGTGTCGCCGGTGTAATACGTGAGCAGCTGCTGACCCGTTTCCCTGATATTCAGATCAGCGCACTGGCGGTGGATGAGCTGGACCAGGTCGATGCGGCTTTTTTGTCCAATAGTCTAATGGGTCTAGTCCCGATTGAATCCTTAATGGCGCGGCCGTTACCGCGCCATGCCGACATCCATCTCTTTCACAGTGAGTTAGCCAAAACGTGTTAAAAAAACTAGTCTTCATCACTCTGCTATTAGGCATCGTTTCGGCCTTGGCGATCGTCAACTTGGCCCAACTACGGCTGCAAAAACCGCTCTCACTGAGCGCCGAAGGCACAACCTATAGGGTGACCGACGGCGCTTCGGTAAAGCGTGTCTTGGCAGACTTTAGCGCCAACGGCTGGATCGACTACCCCCGGATCCACGAATTGTGGTTGCGCTATAATGAACTCACGGTAATCCAACGCGGTGAATATGCTTTGCAGCCGGGCCAAACCAGTACCGATGTGATTCGCATGATGGTGTCTGGCAAAAAAATCCTGCGTTCAGTGCAATTCATTGAAGGCCAAACCTTCAGTGATTTCTTGCAGGTCCTGGCGGATAGTCCTGACCTAGAGCATAGCCTAACCGGATTGGATCAAGATGCTATTATGCAGCTTGTAGCCGCCGATATGAGCTTTTACGAGGGCTGGTTTTTCCCCGATACCTATTTATTTGACGCTGGCACCAGTGATCTGGATATACTTAAATTAGCTCACCAGCGTATGGTGTCGATCTTGGCGGAGGAATGGGCGCAAAAATCCCCCACAGCTGTTGTTGAGACACCCTATGAGGCGTTGATTTTGGCGTCCATCATCGAAAAAGAAACCGGCGCCGCCTTTGAACGACCGATGATCTCAGGTGTTTTCAGCCGTCGACTCAGTATCAATATGCGCCTGCAGACCGACCCAACCGTTATTTATGGCGCGGGTGCGGCGTATACCGGCAATCTGACGCGCAGCCATTTGCGCACCGACACGCCTTACAATACCTATACCCGCAACGGCTTGCCGCCGACTCCGATTGCCAACCCGGGCCGCGAAGCGATCTTTGCGGCCTTAAATCCGGCCGCCGGTGAGAGTCTATTTTTCGTCGCCAAGGGCGATGGCAGCCATCATTTTTCGATCACCTTCAAAGAACACAACGCCGCCGTGCGGCGCTATCAGCGTTTTTCCCGGCGCCAAGACTATAAGTCGGCACCGGCAACGACAACGGACGAGGTCCAATGAGCGCCTTGTTTATCAGCATAGAAGGCTTAGAAGGCGCCGGTAAAACGACTCAGGCCGAGGTGCTGATGGCTTGGCTCGCAGCGCGCGGCCACGATATCGTCCGCACCCGGGAGCCGGGTGGCACCGAGATCGCAGAAGCGATCCGGGACCTGGTTTTGAGTCATCACAGTGAAAAAATGGATCCGGTTACCGAGTTGCTCCTGGTATTTGCAGCCCGCAAGCAGCATGTGGCCAGCCTTATTCAGCCGGCCTTAGCGGCGGGTCAGTGGGTGATCAGCGATCGCTTTACCGATGCGACTTACGCCTATCAGGGTGGCGGGCGCGGGCTCGACCGAAGCCTGATCGCATCACTGGAGGAGACGGTTTTGGCCAATTTCCAACCCGATCTAACCATCTGGTTCGATTGCGACGCGGCCACCGGCTTGGCGCGGGCCCAGGCTCGTGGCGCGCTGGACCGCATTGAAGGCGAAGATATAGCGTTTTTTAACCGCTGCCGCGCACAATATCAACTACGCTATGATCAACAACCTGAGCGTTTTATAAAAATCGATGCGGCTCCGTCACAGGCCGCCGTCTCCGAGCAGTTAATTACGGCCCTGGAGGTCTACTTTGCCTGATTTACCGCCTTGGTTGAATGCCACGCTAGTGGACTTGATTAGCCAATACCGAGCCAATACCTTGCCGCATGGCCTATTGATATTGGGTGATCCAGGTGATGGTGGCGGGTTAATGACCGATGCCTTGGTGGCAAAATTACTCTGCCGGTCCGATTTGGCGCACGCCTGTGGCGACTGCAAAGCCTGCCGATTGCACCAGGCCGGCAACCATCCAGACTTTATTCGGGTGCAGCCGGAAGGCAAGAGTTTGACCATACGGGTCGATGCCGTGCGCGCCATCAATCGAAAAGTGGCCGAAACCGCTCAACAAGGTGGCAACAAGGTGATTCGCCTGGAAAACGCCGAGAAGATGAATAGCAATGCCGCAAATGCCTTATTGAAGGTCTTAGAAGAACCGAGCGATCGAACCTTTATTGTGCTCGAAAGTCGCTCGTTGGGGCGCACCCTACCGACCGTTCGGTCTCGTTGTCGGCTGGTCACGCTGCCAGAACCGACTCCTGAGCAGGCCTTGGCTGTGTTGCATAGTGCTGCCTATCCGCTCAATCCCCATATCGCCCTGGGCATTGCGCAAGGCAAACCCTATACCGCCTTGGCGGTCACTGCGGACCAACTTAACCAATGGTCCGAGTGTGAAAGGCATTTTTTACAGGATTTAGGCTTTAGTCAGTTGAGTCAATTTATTCACAAGGCGCCGCTTGAACCGACCCTCAAGCAACTGATGTTGTGGATCGACACGGCACTGCGCCAGCAGTTGAGCCGGCGAGGCGCGCCGGCGCCCATCGCCGATGACTTGATCGAACTGCTGGCCAACCAAACGGCTCGGTCGCTGTTCAATTTTCGGGATTATCTGGTTGTCTTATTAGGAGCTATTAACCGTCAATCGAATCTAAACCCTCAGCTGATGGGCGAAGAGCTCGCATCTCGCTGGCTTGATCTAAGAGGTACAGAATGAACCCAAAATTAGCTGGCACTCGCAGCGGAATACTGTCCATAACCATGAAAGACAAGGCGGTTCTCTATGCCGCCTTTATGCCCTTCGTAAAGAATGGCGGTTTGTTTATCGCGACCAACAAACGCTTCAGCGTGGGCGATGATGTTTTTTTATTACTCACCCTGATGGATGAACCAGAAAAGATTCCGGTTGCTGGCCGCGTTATCTGGTTGACCCCACGAGGGGCCCAGGGCAACAGGGCAACCGGCATCGGTGTGCAATTTTCGAAGAAAAACGAATTGGCAAAAGACAAGATCGAAACCTATCTGGCCGGCGCGTTGAATTCGGACAAACCTACCCACACTATGTAACTGGGCCCAAGCGAATCTTCCGGCTAATAATGTCATCCGTTTGGGTGGCCTAACCACTCTGGACACCTTGGCATGTTAACTTCGAGTATTGCGATTCAGCCACAAAGCCCCGCTGAAACAGCCTTGATTAGTTCGGCCCTGAATCTATTTACCATTCACAATGAAAACAGCATAACGGTAACCCAATTGATTAAGGCTGCGGGCATCAGTCGATCGGTTTTTTATAAACACTTCGCCAACAAAGATGATGTCTATGCCGCCATTCTACTCACCGATGAGCTCGCAGTGACGCCCTTACTCACTAACATCGGGGCCTCAGGCGGGGCTGCGGACCTACTTGAGCAGTATTTGAAATATCGAATCCAATTCGTTAAGAAATACCGAGTTCTGATGCGTCTGGCAAAACACTTGCAGGCGACCGACTGCACATTGGAGCGGTTTGTGCAGTGGCAACTGTTACGCCGCCAGCATGTCGATGAGTTCGCCGCCATAATTGAACTGGACCTAGCGCACCTGAAGCCGTTAGAGCGGGACAAGGCGCGCTTTCATTATGGTTTGCTCTGGTCATTGGCCAGTGGCATGGCGCATATTACCGAATCCGATCTATTCCCTGAACTGATTCGTGATCGCCGTGGCTTTAGCCGCTTTCTGCTCGATTCCGTGCGCACACTGGGTGGCCCTAAATGATCGAACTGACTGATATCTATCGACACATTGATAATCAAACGGTTGCGCCCGTGGAGTTATGGGACCCTGACTTCTGTGGTGATATTGATTTGGAAATTCGCCGCGATGGCCGGTGGTACTATCAGGGCAGCCTGATAGCTCGGGAACGGATGGTTAAGCTGTTTGCCAGTGTACTGAAAAAGGAAGATGAACGTTATTTCTTGGTCACACCGGTGGAGAAGGTGGGCATTCGAGTCGCCGCCACACCCTTTGTGGTGGTCTCCGCCCAATTGATCGGTGATACCTGGATCGTGACCAACAATCTGGGCGATCAGGCCTGTTTGGATCGGGATCACCCGCTTAAGGTAGACTACCCAGCCGAACCAGAGATGCTTTGGCGCGCTAACTTAAGCGCTCGAATCAGCCCCAGTGTAATGTATCAGTGGCAGATCCATGCCTTGGACCATCAGGGGCTGCGCCTAGGGGTGCTGTGGTTGGACAGCGCCGGAACGGAATTCATGCTCGATCGTAGCGAGTTGACCTGACCTCGAAGTCCGAGATCCGGTCAATGACTGCGCCCGTCACATATTGGGATAGTTGGGCCCACCCGCGCCTTCGGGGGTCACCCAGGTGATATTTTGAGCCGGATCCTTGATATCGCAGGTTTTGCAATGCACGCAGTTTTGCGCATTGATTTGAAACTTGGCTGCGCCATCGGCCCCTTGAATTACCTCATACACGCCGGCCGGACAATAGCGCTGGGCCGGTTCCGCATAGAGCGGCAGATTGTCTCGGATGGGCAAATCTGGGTCGGTCAGCCTGAGGTGAACCGGTTGGTTGTCTTCGTGATTGGTATTGGAGAGAAATACCGAACTAAGCTTGTCAAAGGACAGGATGCCATCTGCCTTGCCGTATTCAAGCATCTTAGACTGCGCGGCCGGCTTGAGCGTGGCGTAGTCGGGCACCGAGTCCTGCAGAGTCCAGGGCAGGGTGCCGCGAAACACATTCATATCGATAAAGGCGTAGGCTGAGCCGAGGATATTGCCGAACTTGTGCTGGGCCGGGCCAAAATTGCGCTGAAAATGCAATTCCTTAAAGAGGCTGCTATTTTTATAATGCGCTTCGAAATGCACCAAATCCTGGCCGGCTTCAAGGCCAATTGCCAGCTGATCCAGAATGGTTTGCGCCGCCAACATGCCCGATTGCATAGCCGTATGCGTGCCCTTGATCTTAGCGCCGTTGAGCGTGCCGGCATCACAGCCAATTAAAAACCCACCCGGAAAGTGCATTTTAGGCAGACATTGCGAGCCGCCCTTATTCAACGCCCGCGCGCCATAAGACAGGCGTTTGCCGTTTGTCAGATATTTGGCAAAGAGCGGGTGGTGCTTCATGCGTTGAAATTCATCGAACGGCGACAAATAGGGATTGTCATAGCCTAGATCGGTGATCAGACCCAATGCGACCTGTTGGTTTTCCAAGTGGTACATAAAAGCACCACCGGAGGCACCCTGTTCGGCCAGCGGCCAACCGGCCGTGTGCACGACTAGGCCCGGTTCGTGCATATCGGCTGGCACTTCCCAGAGCTCTTTGATGCCTAAACCAAAATGTTGGGTACCCTGTCCCCGGGCAAGCTGGAATTGTTCGATCAGCGCCTTGCCCAAGTGCCCGCGGGCACCTTCGGCAAACAGGGTGGTTTTGCCGTGCAATTCCATTCCGGCGGCAAAGCCGTCTTTCTCCGTGCCATCGGCGGCACGGCCCATATCGCCGGTAATGATGCCCTTAACGGCACCCTTGGCGTCATAGAGCACTTCCGCGGCAGCAAAGCCGGGAAATATTTCCACGCCCAAGGCCTCGGCCTGTTCGGCCAACCAGCGGCAAAAATTGCCCAGGCTGATAATGTAATTGCCGTCGTTATTCATCGGAGTGGGTACGGCAAAATGCGGCACCTTGACTTGGCTGGTCGCCGAGCGCAGCACATAGATCTCATCGCGCGTGACAGGGGTGTGCAGGGGAGCCCCAAGCTCGGACCAATTGGGTAGCAATTCATTGAGGGCGCTGGTTTCGAATACCGCGCCCGATAGTATATGGGCGCCGACTTCGGAGCCTTTTTCAACCACGCAGACGCTCAATTCCTGCTCCAGAGCCTGTGCGCCTTGCATCAACTTGATGGCAGCAGACAGACCCGCAGGTCCAGCACCGACTATTACCACGTCAAATTCCATGGCTTCGCGTTCCATAAACACCTCCGGTTGGCCGCTGCAATGACTAACAAAGCCCAAGGACCCGGTTAGCGTTAAGAATATGCTGTGTCTCAGCGGCGCTTAAATGACAATAACTCTATAACAGTAACGAGTTTAACCTTAACCGTGAAAAAATTAAAACAACTGTTTGAAATTTGCCGCCAAAGCGGATTAAATGAAGACTTAAATTAACTGGGTTGACGATCAGCTGTCGCGCTCTATTCTAAATGTGACCCACTCTGTTTTGAGCTCACCCTGTGTTTGTGCGCAGGTGAGCGTTAGCCGGTCGTCTCGGTTCAGGTAGTCGTCGATTATTCACCGATATTTAAGCACCAATGAGTTAATGAGGACTGTATGAAAATCATCGTTCCGGTTAAACGCGTTGTAGATTACAACGTCAAAGTTCGAGTCAAGGCGGATCATTCCGATGTGGAACTCGCTAATGTTAAAATGGACATCAATCCCTTCTGTGATATCGCCGTTGAAGAGGCCGTGCGCCTCAAAGAACAGGGTCTCGCCTCTGAAGTGATCGTCGTGTCGATCGGTGAAGCCAAAGCCGAAGAGCAGCTGCGCCGATCGCTGGCCATCGGTGCGGATCGGGCCATTTTGGTGGTCACGCAAGAGGCCGCCAGTTCATTGGTGGTGGCGAAAATATTGGCGCAGATTGTCGCCCTTGAGCAACCTGGACTGGTGATCTTGGGGAAACAGGCCATCGATACCGATAACAATCAGACCGGGCAAATGCTCGCCGCGCTCGCCGGCTTGGCTCAGGCGACCTTCGCCAGCAAGGTCTTGATTGACGGTGATTGGGTTACCGTCACGCGCGATATAGACGGCGGCGCGCAAACCGTCTCGCTTAAGATGCCGGCCATCATCACCACCGATTTACGCCTCAATGAGCCGCGTTACATTAAATTGCCCGACATTATGAAAGCCAAGCGCAAACCGCTGGAGAAAAAGACCCCTGAGGATTTCGGCGTTGAACTAAGCCGAACGGTCAACACCTTAAAGGTTGAACCGCCAGCGGAACGCCCAGCCGGTATTAAGGTCAACTCGATTCAAGAGCTGGTCGACAAACTTAAAAACGAAGCGAAGGTGGTGTCATGAGCATTTTAGTTATAGCTGACCACAATAATAGTGAACTCACGCCCGTGACCGCCAATGTTGTTGCCGCGGCGCTCAAGCTCGGTGCGCCGGTCCATCTATTGGTTGCCGGCCACGACTGTCGGAGCGTCGCCGACGCGGCAGCGCAATTGAGTGGCATTGAGCGAGTGCTCAACTGCGACGCAGCGCACTACGCCCACGGCTTGGCCGAAAACTTGGCCGAATTGGTGCTATCGGTGGCCGATCAATACAGCCATATCCTGACCGCCGCCACAACCACGGGCAAGAACTTCCTCCCTCGGGTTGCCGCAAAACTCGACGTAGAACAGATTTCGGAGATCATCACGGTCGACAGTCCGGATACCTTTAAGCGCCCGATCTATGCTGGCAATGCCATAGCCACGGTGCAATCGACGGACCGAATCAAGGTTATTAGTGTGCGCGGTACCGCCTTTGATCCATGCCCGAATGATGGCCAGGCCCCGATCGAAGACCTGCCTGCGGCTTCCGACCAGGGTATCAGTCGTTTTATCTCCGAGGATTTGGTGGTTTCCGAACGCCCCGAGCTCACCGCGGCCCGCGTGGTGATCTCAGGTGGTCGCGGCATGCAGAACGGCGAGAACTTCGAACTGCTCTACAAGGTCGCCGATAAGCTCGGTGCCGGAGTTGGAGCGTCTCGTGCCGCGGTCGATGAAGGCTTTGTGCCCAATGACATGCAGGTCGGCCAAACGGGTAAGATCGTTGCCCCGGAGCTCTATATCGCCGTGGGTATCTCAGGACAAATTCAACACCTTGCCGGCATGAAGGACAGTAAGGTCATCGTTGCGATCAATAAGGATGCAGATGCCCCAATTTTCCAAGTAGCCGACTACGGTTTGGTGGCCGATCTGTTCGATGCACTCCCAGAACTGACCGAACAGCTCTAATTCAGCACGACTTAGGCCTGGATCGCTATGGGATGACAGGCCGGCTGAATCTTGTTCGGGCCCGCCAAGCCCAAACGGGAGTGGCGGTTAATTGGTCTTAAGCGCCAACCTCTAATCTTTGGCTTGGGGCATGGGCTGGTCCGGACTCAACGTTGAAGTCAGCAATTCCAAGGCAATGCTGACCTGCTGGATGATTTGTTCGGTTTTTTGGGTGGGCCGCATCCGACTGCCCGAGCGCACAAACAGCGGATCGTCATACATTGTTCGCAAGCGCGCTAAGGCGTTGCTAATGGCTGGTTGCGTAACGCCCAGCACCTTGCCGGCGCGAGTCAAATTGCCCTGCAAGTAGATGGTCAGCAGGACGCGAAAAAGATTTAAATCTGAGGATAGATACCGCATAACAAAGCTGTCCGTATAGTGCGTCTTATTAACTAAGCGTAGATTAGAAACGCAAAGGTAAAAAGGGCAGGGCAGTAAACCAACCCCTAAGCGGTTCAAGACCTCAAGATCCTTACCTATTCGCTGCATTTTGAATCGTTCAGCAAGACCGACGCCTAACTCCGCCTTATCAGTTTAAAAACAACCCGCGAATGCCTTGGGTATGGCCCAAGATACGGGTATAGTTGCGCTGTTTTCTCTGTCAGATGACGTCCGTATGAGTTTCTTTTTTCGCCCCCGTCACAAAGCCCAAAAAGATCGAGCTAATTTAAAACGTATCGATCAAACCCTCAGCCGTCAGGGACTTCCCAGCGCGTTGTTGCACTTCGTTTTGTTTATCATCATTGAGTGGCATCTGCTGCAAAACGGACCCGCGCCGAAGCTGGTGTATATTTTCGGTTTATTACTGGTAGTAATGGCGGCCTGGCGCTTCGTGATGATCGCCCAATTTGAAAGTTGGTATGCTAAGGGACCTGCGCACTGGCGTGATGTATTTATTCTGTCCGGTTTTTTGCATGCCGGCACTTGGTCTGTCTATCTGGTCTATCGCCTGACGCAGAGCCATGATGACCCCATTATGATGCTGGGCATTCTCTATACCTCGGCGATTGCCGCGGGCGGAACCTTCGTCTATTCACTCTACGGCCGCACGGTCAGCATTTACCTACTGATGCTTTTAGCTCCGTTAAGTATCTACTTTCTATTTCTCGAAAAAAATGTCGTGAATCTGATCATAGGTTTGGGTTTTATTGCCATGTACCTCTATTTGGTCAGTACGGCTAGGCGGGTGTCAGAACTGGTCTGGAGCTTTCTGACCAGCAATCACGAGTTGAAATTACGCTTAACAGCCCTGGAGCAGTCACGCGAAGCCACCACCGTGCAAAACTCCAGCAACCGCCGCTTTATCCAACAGTTGTTGCAGCGGGTGAAAACCCCTATGAGCGGACTAGTCGGGGTCTTGGGAATGCTGTCGGTTAAGGATACTGATATTGAAAACCAAGGCATGCTTGGCATTGCCCGCCGCTCCGGTTTTTCGATGCTTGATCTAATTACCGATTTTGAAGCCTTTATTGAACAACGCGATCAGACTCGCGTGCCTGAATCGATGGTTTTTAATTTGCGCAAAACGCTCGAGCATGCGCTCGCAGATATGGGCCCTAAAGCCCATGAAAACGGCCGCGAGCTGTCCTACCTGTACCACCCGGACGTGCCCGAACGCATCGAGGCGGACCCCCAGTGGCTGTCCAATGCCTTTCGCCGCTTGCTCGATTTCACCTTGGATATGGCCGATGCCGGTGAAATAACCGTTAAGATTGCTGTCGGCTCGGAGTTTGGCCAAGACTGCCTGCTGATAAGCTTCTATTTTATCAACAGTGATCTGGAACAGGGCGACCTAACCTCAGCATTGGACCGGCAAATGGATATATTGCCAGAAAATGAGGATGTCGCCGATCAACTAACTCTGATGGTCGCCGCGGCGCAATTTAAGGCGATGAATGCGACCTTAAGCGCGCAGCAGAAGGGGGATTTGCAGAAAATATCGGTTCGTTTGCCGATAACCACTACCACCCAGCAGGCCAGCTCGTTTCGACCGACCAAGTTTATGGCCGGTAAATCCATGTTGCTCGTGGATCTGAGCCCTCAAACTGAGCGTTCCCTGGCCGCGGAGTTTATGAGCTGGAATATGGAAGTGGCGGTCTGGACCCTCGATCGCCTTTTTGAGCAGACGGATAGTATCGATTCAGACTTTGTATTGTTTAATCTATCGGTTGACGATCAGTTTGCTCAGGCACAGTTGGAGAAAATCCAGCACTTAGCGGGCCGTTTCGGACAGCAAAGCCACCTCATTCTATATGCATCAGAATTGCAGCACAGATTGTTCAACGATATCGAGATCCCCTATACCTTCATTGAGAAGCCCGTCGCCCGCGATCAACTCTTATCGGCACTCAGAAACGCGCTCGAACAGATCGATGAGCATACCCAAAGCAGCACGCGGTTTGACAACACCCGGATCCTGATTGCCGAAGACAAGCTATTAAATCAAAAAATGATCCTGAAGATGCTTGAGCCCATGGGTGTCAGTGCCACGACCTGCAGTAATGGCCTAGAAGCCATCGAGTTGGCCAATACGGATAATTTTGATCTATTGTTAATGGACTGTTACATGCCGCGGATGGACGGTATGGAGGCCACTCGGCTGATTCGTCGCGCCGAACTCACGAGCGGCCGGCATATCCCGATCGTGGCGATGACATCGGAACAAACGCCGCTGATTGAGCGCGAATGTTTAACCGCCGGCATGGACGATTTCATTACCAAACCGCTCAAACATGAGGAGTTGATCGAATTGATTCAACGTTGGACCGCCTAAGCAATCCAGAACAGTTGTAAGGTTGGCGTGAATCCCCTGGAGAATTCACTACTTAGGCGTTACTGTTAAACGCTTTCTACGATTTCTAACTGGTTTTATTAAAACATGGACAAACAGTTACCCTTTGCATATGCAAAAAGACACGGTGTCGTCATCGATTATCATCATGCCGACGGTCTGCGCTTGCTATATCGACCCGACGCTAACCTAGTCGCCATGCAAGAAGCACAGCGCTTGATCGAAGCCGTGGTCCCGCTTGAACTGATCAATGATAACGAGTTTGCCGAGGCGCTTAATCGCGCCTATCAGACCGACTCCGATGAAACCATGCAGATGGTTGAGGGGCTGGGCGAATCGATGGATTTGAGCAGCTTAGCTGAATCCTTTCCTGAGACCGAAGATTTGATGGATCAAGTCGATGAGGCGCCGATCATTCGCCTGATCAACGCCATTCTGACCGAGGCGGTGCGTGAAGGGTCCTCCGACATCCATATCGAAACCTTTGAGAAACGCCTATCGATCCGTTTTAGAGTCGATGGTGTCCTGCGCGAGGTCGTGCAGCCGCGCCGCGCCTTAGCACCACTCTTGGTGTCGCGGATTAAGGTGATGGCGCGTATGGATATAGCCGAGAAACGCCTACCTCAGGATGGCCGTATATCGCTGCGTGTGGCCGGTCGAGAGGTAGATTTGCGCGTCTCGACCATACCGGCCAACCATGGCGAGCGCGTGGTCTTGCGCATACTAGACAAGCAGGCCGGTCGACTCGATTTGGCACACCTGGGTCTGAGTCCGGACGATCATGCTAAGTTGAAAGACCTGATTTCTCGACCGCACGGCATTATTTTGGTCACCGGCCCGACCGGCTCGGGCAAGACTACGAGTCTCTATGCCGCCTTGCAGACCCTAAACAGCCAGTTCCGTAATATTATGACGGTCGAAGATCCGATTGAGTATAGCCTACCGGGTATTGGTCAAACTCAGGTGAACAGCAAGGTCGAGATGACCTTTGCACGCGGTTTACGCGCGATTCTCCGGCAAGACCCCGATGTCGTGATGATCGGTGAAATCCGCGATCTTGAAACCGCTGAAATTGCCGTACAAGCCAGTTTGACCGGCCATTTAGTGCTCAGCACCTTGCACACCAACTCGGCGGTTGGTGCCGTTACCCGACTCCAAGATATGGGCATTGAACCCTTTTTATTGGCATCGAGCCTTATCGGCCTAGTATCTCAGCGCCTGGTGCGCACCCTCTGTAATGACTGTAAGGTGGCGCATAATCCCGATAGCAGCGAACGCGAACTCTTGGGCCTGAGCGCAGACGAACCCTATGAGATATTCCGCGCCAATGGTTGTTCCGCTTGCAAAAGCACGGGATTTAAAGGCCGGATCGGGGTTTATGAATTGCTTAGGGTCGACGACGGTATGCGTCAGCTGATTCATAAGCAGGTTGGCGATCTGGAGTTGGATCTCTACGCCCGTAAATCAGCTCATTCGATTCTCGACGATGGCAAGGTCAAGGTGTTGGCAGGTGTGACCACCATCGAAGAGGTTCTGCGCGTGAATCGGAGCTACTGATGGCAGCATTTGAATATGTCGCTCTCGATGGCCGGGGCAAAAAGAAAAAAGGCATCTTAGAGGCCGACAGTGCCCGTCAGATTCGCCAGCAGTTGCGCGATAAGGGCTGGTTTGTCCAAGAAGTACAGCAGGCCCAGAAACAGCGCAGCAAAAATCAATCCCAGGGATTGTTTTCACCCGGCCTATCGGTAGCCGATCTGGCTCTGGTGACCCGCCAATTGGCCACGTTGGTCGGTTCTGGAATGCCGTTGGAAGAATGCCTTAAGGCCGCCGCCGATCAATCGGAAAAGGCCAAGGTGCGTAGCCTGGTGTTGAGCGTGCGCTCAAAGGTGCTAGAGGGCTTTAGTCTGGCCAATGCCTTATCCGAGTACCCGCGAGCGTTTCCGGTGCTCTATCAGGCCACCGTCAATGCCGGGGAACACAGCGGCCATCTGGATCGGGTGATGAACCGCCTGGCCGATCATATGGAAGAACAGCAGCGCATTGGTAAGCAAATCCAGATGGCCAGTATTTATCCCGCCATTCTCACCGGTGTGGCGCTACTGATCATTGTCTTTCTGCTCTATTCGGTGGTACCCGAAATCGTCGGGGTGATTTCCTCCACCGGTCAAGTATTACCGACACCCACCCGGGTTTTACTGGCCTCTAGCGATATGGTGATGCGCTATTGGGGGCACTTTTTAGTCTTTTGTATCGCGCTCGCGCTGCTCTTTCATCTCTATAACCGGCCCATCGAGCGGCGTACCAAGACCCACCGTCTGTTGCTGCGCTTACCCCTGATCGGGCGGATTTCGAAAGGCTTCAACACCTCACGTTTTATTGGCACCGTGGCGATGTTGTCTGGGAGCGGAGTGCCCTTGGTGGAAGCGATGAGAATTTCGGCTCAGGTGATTGCAAATTTAGAGATAAAACAACGGGTTAGCCGCGCCGCGGTGGCCGTGAGTGAAGGTTCGTCTTTACACAAAGCTTTGACCGAGGCCGGTTACTTCCGGCCGATGATGTTGCATATGATAGGCAGCGGAGAGGCCAGTGGAGAGCTCGATGCCATGTTACAGAAAACCGCCGATGCTGAAAATCGCTCTGTGCAGGAGCTGATTACCACCATCTTAAGCCTATTCGAACCGCTGATGATTCTGATCATGGGTGCCATCGTTTTGGTGATTGTCCTGGCCATTGTGCTACCTATAATGCAAATGAATAATATGGCCGGTTGACCTCAGAGGTTGCCGGGCTGGAGTTTTAAAGCAATGAAAAAACAAACGGGTTTTACCCTGATCGAACTCATGGTTGTGCTAGTGATCTTGGGCATCATCTTTGGCCTGGTGGTACCCAATGTAGTGGGGCGGGGCGATGAGGCTCGTGTGACCGCGGCGCATGCCGATATGAGCACCATCGGCCAGTCGTTAGAAATGTATCGCCTACACAACTCGCACTATCCATCGACCAATCAGGGTTTGGAAGCCTTAGTGGCTAAACCCAGTGGCGATCCGGAAGCGAAAAACTGGCGCGGACCCTATTTGAAAAAGACCCCTCTGGATCCTTGGGGCAATGCCTATGGCTATATTAACGAGAACAATGTACCGGAAATCATCTCTCTGGGAGCCGACGGCAGCGATGGCGGTGAGGGTATCTACCAGGATATCTCTTCAGTTAATCTGAACTGATGATGCCTCGCGGACATCGGCGTGACGCCGGGTTTTCGCTGATCGAACTCATGGTGGTAATTCTGATCATAGGGATCGGTGCCGCTGCGATACGGCTCGGTGTGGTGCGCAATGACCCGCTTGATGATCTGCAGCGCACCGGTGATATCCTGGTCCATTGGTTTACCCGAGCGCAAGATCAAAGCCTAGTAACCCTGAGCGAAACAGGGCTCTATTTTATGACTGGCTCTGTGGCGACCCTGAGTTGGCAGGCCGGTGACCCGGATGCCGGCGAAGCGGACGTGGTTTGGACCGTGATCAGTGAGAGCCCCTATGTTAATGAAAACGACGATTTGATCGTCGAGCTGATGCTCGATTTGGAATCCCAACAGTGGGTCGCGCTGTCTGAGGCGTTACCGGAGGACCCTGCGCTGATTCAGCCCCAGGTGATTCTCTTGCCCTCGGAGGAATATACCCCGTCCTTTGTCATGACTATGCGGCTCGATGCCATGTCAGAGCAGCTGATAAGGATCGTCGGTGATGGCTTTAATCGTCTGGAGTTAAGCCGTGAAGCACCCTAACCGGGGTTTTACCCTCGTTGAAGTCATGGTGGCCTTGGCTATTTTTGCGCTCCTGGCGTCGACGATCGCCACCTCCAACATTCAGGCCTTGAACAGTGCTCGACAGATAGAGGAGCAGGTCCAAGCGCGCTGGATCAATCAAAATGTCCTCACCCAAATGCGCTTAGACAAAGCGCTACCCGATGGCGGCACCAGCCGACAAAACTATTCTTATAATAATCAAGACTGGATCGTCGAGATTGAAGTCAGCAATGTCGAGATGGACCTGCTTGGACCCTTTTTACGGCACATAAAACTGCGCACTCGACTCGAAACTGATGACACCCCGGCCGACATCCTCATTGCCGTGCTCGGTGAGGCGGGCTCGCCATGAAGTCGTTCCAGGGCATGAACAGGGTACAGGGCATGACCCTGATCGAACTATTGGTTGCCCTGGCATTGAGTGCGGTTATCGCCATCGGCACCTTTAATCTGTTGCGTACCAGCATCAATACTCGCGACACCTTGGGTGCCCAAGCCGAGTCAACTTCGCAGTTGAGTCGAGCCATGCGTTTACTGGAACAGGATTTCATCCAATTCAGCCCCCAGCGACCGGTCAAAGACGCCTTTGGTGATTTTGCGCCCGCGATGCTAATGGATGCCGATGGCTTGGCGCTGACCCACAACGGTTGGGCCTGGAGTCCCTTCATCGCCTATGAGCGTTCCACAGAGCAGCGGGTTGTCTATCGCTTGGCAGAACCCGGTAGTGAGCTGTGTGACCTCTTGGAGGATGATCTCATCAACGATCAGGGCGGTTGCTTGATTCGCAGTTATAAGGCCCATCTAGACGATGACGGTTCCCTGCGCTGGTATCACCAACGACTGTTGCGCCCGCTCAAAGCCATCGATTGGCGTTTTTTAACCTACGATCCGGAAACCAAGAGCACCGAGTACCAGTCCGAGCCGCCCACTTCCGACCCACGTACCGGGTTGCTACTGACTCGCCTAATCGGCGTCGAAATTAGCCTTACCCTTGGCACAGGCCCGATTCATCAACGCCTCTTTGCCGTACCCAGCCTACCGCCTCTGGATCAGGGGGCCTTGCCATGAGACGTCAGCAGAGTGGCTTTGTGTTGATTCAGGTTATGTTGGTCTTCGCTATCCTGATCGTGGTGGCCGCCAAATTACAATATGAGCAACGTATTCAAATCGATCGGACAGCTCAGAGTCTGTTTCTCGGCCCAGCACAGACCTATGCAGAGAGTGCCGAGGCCATCGCCAAGGTCGGTCTGATAATCGACCTGCGCAACAGTCAAACCGATCATCTCTACGAACTGTGGAACACCGCAGATGGCCTATTCCCCGTCGATCAGGGCATGATTCAACTGGAATTAAACGATTTACAGGGCCGCTTCAACCTAAACTGGCTGACTCTGGAAAGCGGTTATCGGGATTCGGCACAACAGGGCTTGATGCGCTTATTAACCATTCTCGGCTCTAAGCCAGAAATTGCTGACGAACTGTTGCAATGGTTTGATCGAGACAGCGGCATTGACTATTTCTATGCCGATGAACGGCCCAGCTATGCGCCGGCATACACCAGCATGGCCGATCTATCGGAACTGTTGCTGTTAAAATCGGTCGATTATGCTGAGTATCAGAAGATTGCGCCCTATCTGAGTGCGTTACCGGCCGATAGCAAATTGAATATCAATACTGCGCCGGCCGAAATCATCCAGTCAATTGCGGTCTATATCGATGAACGTACCGCCCAACAGGTCGTAGCCAGCCGCGGGGAAACCGGCTTTACGTCTCTGAGTGACTTCTTAAGTGGCGAAGTTTTTAAAGAAAATCAGGATTCATCGGTATTGCTGGCGCAACTAAGTGTTACGTCCAATTGGTTCGAGTTATATACTTCAGTGACGTTACAGGACAGAACCCTGACTCAACGCAGCATGTTACATCGTGGTTCGTCGGGGATGACCTTAACCTTAAGAGATCGATCGGTGAAGGAAGCCAATCCGATACCGGGTGACCCGATTAAAGGGCCCGCGGCATCGGCAGACTTAGATGATACCAACGAGTCGAATAGTTAAAATGGAGTGTCAATGAGTATTCAATTAAGCCTGTTTTGGGACACCGCCGATCGCCTAGAGTGGTATTGGCCAGGCGACCCGAGTGTTTTTGAGGGTTCGTTCGAGGAATTGCTGGATCAAAAACAAGCGCATAATCTAACCGTCTGTTCGGTCAGGTTGTTTTTACCCGAATACTGGTTCTCGACCCTTGAGCTGAACTTACCGGCCAAGACGCGACGCCTGTCTGGCCAAGCCCTGAAGTTTGCCGCCGAAGAATTCCTCGCCCAAGACATCGATAGCGTGCATCTGGTATTGAAAAACAAGCCACTGGGCGGGGCAGCCACCGTCTTGGTCACCGGGCTGGAGCGCTTTAGTCGGGTCTTACAGACCCTGCGCGTGCGCGGCTTGATCGTCTTGGAGGCCTTTAATTGCCAAGATTTCTCGATCCCAGAAAATCAGACCAACGAAACCCTATTACAGATCTCCGAGCAGATCGTCACCCTGAGTGCCCGAGACCAGATATTCAAGATACATCCCAAGGGCTTCCCGCAATGGTTTGATATGTGGTCGCAGCAAAATCAACTCGACCCTGAGGCGCCGATCCTGATCATCAGTGCCCATGCCGATGGTGTGGCCAAGTCGATTGTCAACCAACTGGAAGCAACCGGTGTCCCCGTGCAGTGGGTCGTTCAGGATATAAAACAGCTCATCGATTGGCATGATCGGGCAGAGGGTAACAGGCAGCCTGGCAACCTGATTACCGCTGAATTCAGTCAACAGCCTTCCAATTCCCAATATCAGCTGTGGCTACCGGCCGCAGTCGCCGGTCTGGCCGCCTTTGTCGTCTGGGTGAGCCTAACCCTATTGGATAATCATCGGCTGCAGATTCGGATCGAGCAAACCTTAGCGGCCAGCGATAACGTTTTTCTGCAGGTCTTTGGTCAGGATAAGCGCATTCAACGGTCGTTGATGACCCGGGAAATGCGCACCTTGGCGACTGAATCCGGCATTGTCGATCGAAGTGTGCAAGTGAATGCCTTGGCCGTGTTAAACGATCTAACGATTGCCAGCCCTAGCTTCAAACTGGAAGATTTCCGTTACAATCATGACCGTAAAGAGGCCTATTTCACCCTGGTTCAGGATATTGCCGACGCGGGCGATGCCTTTGCCTTATTCGAATCCCTCAAAACCGGTCTAACCGACAAAGGCTACACGGTCGAATACTCGGCCAATCAAGACAAGGACGTATTTCGGGCGCGGTTTAAGTCGATTTATGGAGGGCAAGTCTGATGTTTGAAAACCTATTCGAACCGCTCCGACTCAAGTGGGCGGCCTATAACCGACGCGACCAACGCTCGCTTTTGGCGCTGATGGTCGCACTGCTGTTGGCTATTCTCATTTTCGGTATTACCTTGCCGGTGCTTAAGGCTAATAAACAGCTAAACAAAGATCTAGAGAACGCCCAGGGTGTTTACCGCGAACTGCTGAGCTTAGCGCCACAGGCCTTGGGCAACAGTCGTGAAGACCCAACCTTCGACACCGGTAGTTTAAACAGCGAAGTGAGGCGCCAGGCGGCCCGCTTTGGTGTCGATATTCAACGGTTCGAGCCCGATGGCACTCTACTCAAGGTCTGGCTAGAGGATGTTCGCTACCCGGCGGTCATTCAATGGCTGGGCGGTTTGACGGCACTGGGCATTGGCCATACCGAGTTAACATTAGAAGATCGCCCCAAATCCGGTTTTGTCTCCGTCAGAGTGACCCTAGGGACTCTAAACTGAGGCATCGGCCGGCAACGGACAGTACTAAAACCAATAAAAACAACAATAAAGGTGATTTATGCCACTGATAGCCTTAGATGACGTAGCGGTCGTCCGCTTGGATGACCGCTTTAATCGCCAGGCGCGGTCGTTGCTGTATCATTCCTACAAAGACGAACCGACCTTTAAATATTTACTTGATGCCCAGCGCCCCGGCTATAAACAACGCATTCGGGCGACAATTCGCGAGCTAATCGGTTTGCACATGGACCGAGGGGAGTTTATCTTTGGCGTGGTGCACAAAGCGGACGATCGCCTGCTGGGGGTCGCCTTTTTTAGCGATCTGCAGTTGAAAATGGATATATCCAAACAGCTCTTTTGGCGCCTAAAAATGATCCTAACCGCCGGATTCGAAAGCACTCGACGCTTTGTTGACTATTTTAATGATGTGCAGGAAAGTCTGCCGTCGAAGAACCATCGTATGGTCAGCCTAATCGGCATCCATCCCGATTTTCAAAAGCAGGGCTTGGGCAAGCTGTTGCTTGAATCGATCCACGCTATAACCGACCAAGACGAAAACTCCATTGGTTTGTTTTTGGACACCGGTAATAATCGATATTTGGATTTTTACCAAAGTCTCAGTTATGAAGTATTTACCGAATTACCCCTAGGGCAACTCAAGGAATTCGTGCTCTACCGTCCCAATCCCAACTACATTGATCGAACCGCTTGATTCGCTCGATCAGATGTCTGAAAGGATAGGGTGCCTTGTTCGGCGCCCATCCATTTGCTTGCTTGCTTATAACCACAACCCGAGGAACTACCATGAACTATGACTTCGACTTACTCGTCATCGGCGCCGGATCCGGAGGCGTTCGCGCCGCCCGAATGGCCGCCCAAATGGGCGTACGGGTGGCAGTCATCGAAGCTCGCTATCTGGGCGGAACCTGTGTCAATGTCGGTTGTGTGCCCAAAAAACTGTTCGTCTATGCTTCGGAATTCAATCAGAGCTTTAAAGACTCGGCCGGTTTTGGCTACACGGTAGACAAAAAACCCACCTTTGATTGGCCCACACTGCGAGATAATAAAACCGCGGAGATCGAGCGCTTGCAAGGGGTCTATCAAGGTCTGCTGGAAAATAGTGGGGTCACCATCATCAACGGTCACGGTGAGTTTGTTACCGAACACAGTGTCCGGGTCGGTGATCAGGTCTACAGCGCCGCCAACATCTTGATTGCCACAGGCAGCTGGCCGGTGACCACTCCGATCCCTGGTAATGAACTGGTAATGACCTCGAATGAATTCTTTTATATGGACGAGTTTCCCCGTCACGCCATTGTCGTCGGCGGCGGTTATATCGCGGTAGAGTTTGCCGGCATCTTGAACGGTTTAGGCTCGGACACCCATCTGGTGTATCGCGGCGCACCGATATTGCGCGGCTTCGACGATGATATTCGCCAATTTGTCTCCGAAGAATTGATCGAGGCGGGTATTGATATCCATTACGGCCGTACCGTGGAGAAGGTTGAAAAGCAGGCCGATGGCCGATTGGCCGTCACCTTTGATAATGACCAGGTCGTGGTAACGGACGCGGTAATCAATGCCTTGGGCCGCAAAGCATTGGTCGAACCACTCAAGTTAGCGGCCGCAGGGGTTGAATTGGCTAGCCGCGGTCATCTTGAGGTCAATGAACATTACCAGACCAATGTCCCGCATATCTTCGCGGTCGGTGATGTCATCGGTCGAGTGCAGCTCACCCCGGTGGCTCTTGCCGAGGGCATGTACGTTGCGCATCATCTGTTTTCCCAAGATGCCCCGCGTAAGGTCAACTACGGTTTGATTCCGACCGCGGTCTTTTGCCAGCCCAACCTTGGCACAGTGGGTTTGTCCGAGAACGAGGCCATACTCCAGTACGATCGAGTGGCAGTCTTTGTGAGCCGTTTTAAAGCGATGAAAAACACCTTGTCGGGCAGTACTCATCGGACCCTGATGAAGGTATTGGTCGACACTGAAACCGATAAGGTAATCGGTTGTCATATGGTCGGCCATGAGGCCGGTGAAATCATCCAGGGTTTGGCTGTGGCCTTGCAAGCGGGCGCCACTAAGGCAGACTTCGACAGCACCTTGGGCATTCACCCAACGGCGGCCGAAGAGTTTGTCACCATGCGCACACCAACGCGCTTTATTGGTCGGACTGTTACGTCGGATTGATTTTTTTGGCTCGCGCACTGGCGTGCCGGGCCTGGCGTTCAACATCGATGTAGCGATCGGTGATGGCGCTGGAACCGTGACCGGCGTCGTCACGCACATGCTCACGCGGTCGTGTTTTGACATCTTCAGAAATGCCAGTATGGCGCAACCAATGCACTGTCGCCGTTTCCAGCGCCGCAGCCTCCTCAGATTCACCCTGGGCCTTCAGTCTTAAGGTCGCCAAGTCGAAGCATTCCTGAACAATAAAGCGAATTTGCCGGGTACTGGCAATACCGCCTTTGCCACGAATTTTGGCAATCAGCGGCGTGTGGTCGCCAATCAATGGCAGGGGGGTGAGCCCTAAATACTGACGATAGCGCCGCAATGCGGTCAACATGGCATCGGACACCGAGATGTCGCGTTCCTTGTTCCCCTTGCCGACCGTGGTAAACCACCAGTTGCCCTGCGCGTCTTTCCAAAAGTGTTCCATCTCTGGCTGCCAGCGATCCGAGGCGGCTAACTCTGAAATCCGCAGATAAAGGCCGAATAAACAGCTGACGATAAAGAGCGACCGCTGCCATTTATCCGGGTCCTCGTGTAAGACCGCCTCGATGGCCATCAACACCTCATGCCATTGGGCTTCAGAAAGACGGCGCACGGTACTGACGGCTTGACGCTTGCGCAGAAACTTTCCTTTTTGGCGGATTTGCGCCACCGGGTTCAAGGCCACGGCTTCTTCTTGTATCAGATAATTAAAGAAGGTGCTGAGCACCGAAAATAGGGCCTGGAGGGCCGATTGACTGAGGTCATACTGCTTTGGATCTGGGTCGGCGCCGAGTCGATGGTCGCGTTTACTGACCTTGACCACAAAGGGGCGCCAGGCCGGATTGGCAATGCGCAACCCGTCGCCATTCTGAAAGCGTTGCACCGATTTAACCCCGATCCAGCTGAGCGGCGGTGCTTGGCAAAAATGGACGAAGGCCTCTATATGCTGACGGCGCACCTCGCTCAAGCACAGGCCTTCAACGAACCAACACCATTGTACAAAGCGCTCGATCTCGCGCCGGTACGAGGCAAAGGTGTCCAAACTGCCGCGATAGGTATAGAGAAATTGCGCACAGCATAGGGCGTCGGCGTTGACTGCATTGGCCGGGATGGTGGTCAATGCCAGGATGGGTTCGCTGACGCTAAAACCATGCCGGAACGGATTGACCATGTAGTTTAGATTGTCAAAAATAGGCACCAGCTTCTGTGCGATCACGGATGAGCCTCGTAATGGGAAAATAGGGCAGGTTGGTGCCTGTGAGTCCGAAAGACGGATAGTTGCAGATTTGTTGCCATGCATACCATATGATCATGGCTTCATTTGAATAGCAACAGTGACCTTAGTCACTGGGCAGCCGGCAATAGGCGCATTAGAATCTAAAGGAAATTGGTTTGAGAAAAATAGTGGATAGCGTGTACCAAAACTCCTTAGCCCAGAACGTTGAAGGCATGACCGGATACTTGGCTTGGGCCATTGTCTGCTACTTAACCCTCAGTTCTGAGCCGGCCGATACCTTGGCAGGCCAACTCAAGTTATTAACCATCGTACTCTGCCTATTACTGTTTATTCTTGGTTTTTACTTCACCACACGCGAACAGCCCTTTAAACGGATGGACAGCCGAATTCGTCAGCTGTCGGTGGTGGGCCAATTGATTGCCATTTTACTGATCCGCACCCTAACCAACTCAGGGGTGGTGTCGATATTGGCCGTCGCCCTAGCGGCCCAGTTACCGATTCGGTTTAATCACTTGCCGGCGCTAATGGGTGCGTTAGCGCTGATTGCTATCGACTACTTTTACAATGCGTTCTACTGGCAAACGCCTGATGCCTTGGTATGGACCGCTCTAGGTGGGGCTTTTAACCTATTTGCCTTTCGCATGAGTCAGCGGGTTATCCAAGAACAGGAAGCACGCGATGAAATCACCATGCTCAATCGCGAGCTGATTGCCACCCAGGCGCTGTTACAGGAATCAACCAAACAAAGTGAGCGACTGCGCATCTCACGTGACCTGCACGACGGTTTGGGACATCATTTAACGGCTCTGATTCTAAAATTACAGTATTTAACCTATACCACCGAAGGTGAAAACAAGGCCCATGTCGTTGAGGCCCATTGGGTCGCCAAACAATTGCTTACCGATGTGCGCGAAACGGTGCACGAGATGCGTGAAGGCTCCAATATCGGGCTTAAGGATGCATTGGATGCATTGGTCGCGCAAATTCCACGCTTGAAGATCGATCTCGTCGTGGCACCCAATTTTAAGCTCAACGATGCAAAAACCGCCGAAACTCTGTTTCGCTGCGTCCAGGAGGCAATCACCAATACCTTGAAGCATGGCAATGCCAGTGAAATGCATATTAGTCTGGCTCAGCAGCCCCATCAGGTTGAACTGGCGGTCAAGGATAATGGTCATTGCCAACTGAGCATTCACGAGGGTAACGGCCTAAAAGGGATGCGCGAACGCATCGAGAAATTACGCGGCCACATCGATATTAACACCGCGAGGGGCTTTGGCCTGAACATCCGCATCCCAACCATGGAGGCACTATGACTGCTACAGCGCAAAAAATGATTAGAGTAATGTTGGTCGACGACCAAAACCTCGTGCGCGAAGGGATTAAATCCTTGCTCAATCTGGCGGGGCATATCGATATAGTCGGCGAAGCGGGTGATGGCGAAGAGGCCCTGAGTCTGTTTGCACCGCTCGCGCCCGATGTGGTGCTGATGGACATCCGAATGCCCAAACTCGATGGTGTATCGACCCTAAAGCAGATGAAAGATACTGGCATCGACATCCCCGTGATTATTCTCACCACCTTCGATGATCACGAGCTGGTGTTAAATGCCATACGAGCCGGCGCGCGAGGCTTTCTGCTAAAGGATGTGTCACTTGAGTCTCTTGTCGAGGCGATCGATTGCGTCCACCGCGGGGAAACCATGATTCAGCCAGCGGTAACGGAACGGGTGATAAAAGGCTTTACCGAATTGCAGAAAGACGGTGGCAGTCGCGTTGAGAAAGATCCGGTGCAAGATCCCTTAACCCAACGTGAAATTGAAATTTTACGCCTGATGGCCGGAGGCTACTCTAATAAAGAGATATCGCGCGCCATTTTCAAATCGGAAGGCACCATTAAAAACCATGTCTCCAATATTTTGGCCAAGCTGGGCGTCCGAGATCGGACCCGGGCGGTACTAAAAGCGTTAGAGCTTGGGATCATATAGGTTGTAAGGCATTAGAGCATTTTCCTCTTGGATCTTTAAATATCGCTCTAAAAGACTACAGTGTAGACGAAATGACCGATATACTCTGATATCAGTCGGCCCTCGGGCCTATTACCAACCCATTTTTTACTGGATAGTTGAATTGTTATGGCCAGGCCACGTTACCAACTCAATGCCAGAGACTGGCTCGATTGCCTCGACTGGCTCGATTATCAGTTGACCCTGCCGGATTGGCTTGGCCACCCGGAGCATCCTGTTCATCGCACCGGGATTGCCAGTCTTAAAACGCATCTGAGCCATTGGCGCAGCATTGACCCGCCCGATGACGAACTCTATCAGACGGCTCAAGTGGTCCTAATCGAGGCGCTCGAGGATGACGATTGGGGTCGATTGCGGCGTGCCTTATCGGCCAAAAAACGGCGCCGGCGGGACAGACGACTCGACACCCAACCGGTCAATATCACCCTGAGTGCTCAGGCCCATAGGCTGTTGCTCGATTATAAATTTCTCTCAGGCGCCTTGACGCTCAGCGATGCGATTGAGCAAGGGCTGCAACCGGGGATGCTGGAACTCGAACAACAGCATGAACAGGACTTGTTCGCCGAACTGTTGCAGCGAATGGATCAGTTCAAGGCCTCCGATCTGGTCAAAATCATCGAAAACTATCTAAACCTCGCAGTGACACGGCGCAGCTTGGCTAATTCCTGCAAGATCGCCCAAAAGATGTTCCTCACCCGGCCAGATCGCACCGCCTATGAAATGATGATGGAACGTTTTGTCGAAGATCTGGTCTGGAACAGCGTCCACCTTAAAATCTCCTATCAAACGCTGGAACCCCTGATTGTTGATCCGCAGTCCAGCCCGGTACCTGAAATCGCCGAGCAGGCCCCAGTTGTTGGGCCCGTCTAGCGCGCAACTTGATTGCTGGGCCTGGTTGGGAAAACTTCCTAATGGGCCGCGCGATGGTTATTCTGTATCTCCCTGGACCACAAACGAAACCAGTTTATGAAGCGAATGGCCTTGATCACCGGTGCCTTCCTCGATGTATCCGGCGGTCGCTGAGGTCCAAGCGAACAAATAACCTTTAAAGGAAAGAGGAACAGGGCATGGAAAAACCTAAGATCATGGCTGGGCCCCTGCTGCTGGTCGTAACTATCAGCCTAGTGGCCCTGGTGCAGCTGCTGTCGCCGGTCGATTTGCGCGCTTTTGGCCTACAACCTCGCAGCCTGCACGGTTTCCTCGGGATCCTTACTATGCCGTTTTTACACGGCAACCTGGCGCATTTTTTGGGTAATATTGGCCCACTTGCGGTATTGGCCATAATGGTCAGTGCCAGTCAACGCGGTCGCTTCTATTCGATTACCATCAGTCTCATTGTCACAACGGGCGTCTTTACTTGGCTGCTGGCCAGTCCGGGCTATGTGGTCGGGGCATCGGGACTCATTTTTGCTTATTGGGGTTTCCTTATTGCAGCGGCTTGGCATCGCAGGGATTTAAAATCAATCGTCTTTGCGGCGGTAACGATTCTGATTTACGGTTCGTTGCTGCTGTCGTTAACCGAAATACGCCAGGGTATATCCTTTGCTGCACATTTCTCGGGTCTGATCAGCGGGCTCTGGCTGGCTAAATACATGGCCAAATAGTCTAGGATAGACAAAGGGGCAGGGTAACGGCATTCGACTTAAAGCGCGCCAGAGCATAAAAGAACCCAGCCTAGGCTGGGTTTAATATCTGCGCGGCGGCTGCGCTAGGCAACCTTTTCTTTCGCAGGCTTTTTCTGCGCCGGCCCCATCGGGACTTCCGGAATAAAGACGGTAAACAGCAGACCAATAACAATAATAAAGAAGCCAAACCAGAATATCTGCCGGGTCGCATCGGCCCAGAGCACCTTGAAACTGCGTTGCAGTGTGTCCACCTTTGCCATGGCCTGAGCCTGAGCGGTTGGTTCGGTCACCTGTTCCTGTATCGACCGCCTCAGTTGATCAAAATCGAACGATGCGGCCTGACTCTTGGTATGGGATTGGGCTTCCTCAGCACTCATATCAGAGGTCAAAGCCACCTTAAACTGGGCCGGGATCTGCGGTTCAATCTGAGTTGCAAAACCCATGGCCAGATGCGCGCTGAACACCGTACCGAGAAAGGCTAAGCCCATGCTGCTGCCCATTTGGCGCACAAAGGTCGCCGATGACGAGGCAACCCCCATCTTCTTGCGCGGTGCCGTGTTGATCATCATCTGGGTATAGAGCGGAATGGTCGGCCCTAACGCCATGCCTAAGACCACCAGTTTGATAATAACATTGAGCTGGGTCTGATCCGCGTCGAGGGTTAGGGCTAGCCACAGATAGCTCAGCATCAGAACCACCAGGCTTGGAATCAAGACCGGCTTATAGGAGCCAATGCGGGAGACTAGTTGACCACTGACCACATTACCAAACACCAGACCCAGGGTTAGGGGCGTCAGGGTCGCACCGGAACTGGTCGCGCTGACGCCCAAGACATTGACCATATAGAGCGGAATGAACACGATCGAACCTAAAAAGACGGCACCCAAGGAAAAAGAAGCCAATGCGGTCAGGCTGAAGGCACGATCCTTAAAGAGATCGAGGTCCAGTATGGCACCGTCGTGTTTCAGCTCATGGCGAATAAAGACAAAGGTGGCTAGGAACGATAGGGCAAACATCGAGAGGATCTCCAGCGAGTTCCAGGCATAGCTGACCGGTGCCAACGATAGCGCGATAAGCAGTGGCACAACCGACAACAGGAGCAGGGCCGCACCATAGAAATCGATCTGTTGCCCGGTGGTATGGCGCAACAGCGGCATCCTCTTATAGATAAACCACATGGCCACGCCGCCGACCGGCACATTGACCAAAAATACCCAATGCCAACTGATGTAATCGGTCAAGAGTCCGCCAATCCAGGGGCCAATGACCGAACTCAAACCAAACATGGCACCGAACAGCCCTTGATATTTGGGCCGGTCGCGCGGTTCAAAGAGATCGCCGACAACGGCAAAGGCATTGGCAAAAATAGCCGCAGAGCCGGCGCCTTGCATCGCGCGAAAAATGACTAACTGCAGCGGGGTTTGCGATAGGCCGCAGAGCACCGAGGCCACCACAAAAATGCCCAAACCCCACATCAGCATCGGTCGGCGACCATAGAGGTCGGACAACTTACCCCAGATCGGCAAGAGCGCGGTGCTGGTTACCAGATAAGAGGTGGTTAACCAGGTTATCCAATTGGTTGGAAAGGCCAGATCTTTGATAATCATCGGGGTCGCGGTGGAAACGATGGTTTGGTCCAGTGCGGCCATAAAGAGAGCCAATAAAACACCGACCAACGCTCCTTTGCGTTCGGCCGGGCTGATAACCGGGCCCTGTTCTGTTGTAGTCATTTCTTCTCCAAGTCACAAAAAAGGCGGATGCCGATTTTTAGAGTAATCGATAAAAAAATACCTATACGTCCGGAATCCTATGGAAATAGGGCGGTTTCAGGCTAATACTGCCGTGCGATGATAGATTTTTTCCGTCTGGGCGCCCTAGTGAAACAGTCTTGACACGCATTCTGACCGCCTCAGCGAAGCTACCCTAGGATGCGCGGCCTTACCGCTGATCTGGGCCGGGCATTGGGGACACTCGGCCATAACTTAAGGCCGGACGGTTAAAGCTTTTGTTTGAGTTGCTCTATACGGTTCCACGTTTTGCCATTGATTACCGGATCAAAGCCCATTCGCTTCAGTTCTTCCAGGGCCATCGACGAGCGCATACCCGAAGCACAGCAGACAATAATCGGCACGCTGAGCGTGGCAATCTGGATCTGAGCATTGCCAATGTCGGTGTGGGCTATATTAATAGCGCCGGTAACAGAACCGGAACTGAATTCAGCCGCGGATCGAACATCGATAATGCTGGCGCCTTGGCGCAGTGCA
>Ga0115562_1000200_pt1 | contig 45234 bp, 49 predicted proteins | sample COGITO_mtgs_1105_6_FD_87200 | JGI IMG/M metagenome (GOLD analysis project Ga0115562, IMG submission 87200) | Pelagic marine microbial communities from North Sea - COGITO_mtgs_110516 | ecosystem: Environmental > Aquatic > Marine > Epipelagic | place: Germany:Helgoland, sampling site Kabeltonne...
AAAAACGATTCAAAAAACGATTCAAAAAACGATTCAAAAAACGATTCAAAAAACGATTCAAAAAACGATTCAAAAAACGATTCAAAAAACGATTCAAAAAACGATTCAAAAAACGATTCAAAATTTGAATGTATAAAATGTAATTATTATACTTGTTATCATTGTAATTTTCTAAGACATATGAGAACAAGAAAACATATTTCAAAATCTTTAATTAAGCCACAAACACAAGAATACGAATGTTCTTTTTGTAATTTTAAAACAAAATATAAATGGAATTATACACGTCATTTGAAAACAAACCGTCATTTTCAAAACATGTATCAGAAAAAAATTGGAGAACGATTATGTTATGAAAAATCAATTAAAAAAATCGAAATAAAAGAAGCAGATTTAGATGATGTTTTAATGAATGGTATTGAAAATACCATCATTAATAGTATTAGTAAGTGGTATGAAAAAATGAAACATAAATCGATTCGATGTTGTGATAAAAAAAGAAAAAAAATACAAATATTATCAAATAATAATACCTGGGATATGACAAATATTAATACGGTTAAAAAATTAATAGATAATATCCAATCACAATACTTCAAGAAAATAAAAAAGTGGAGATTACATTATAAAAATATTGTAAATAAAGAGCGTTATGAAGATGAATTGATTATTTTATTAAAAAATACAACAACTGATTTAAAGAAGAAGAAGTTTGTCACCAGGGTATGTAATATTTTTAGTACAAATAATTAGACAATTATCTGTTCAAATTTGTAATTATTTTATGATAGAGATTTATGTTCAAATAATTGATAATTTAATAATACTAAAATTAATCCACCGACTAATGTTAAAAATAGTCGGTCTATATTTTTATTTGTTCCTAGACTACTTATGAAGTTGTTTTGGTAGTCTGTTAATAAAGTTTCATTTATAACTGTTGAATTATTGTTATAATCATTTAAATCGAGATTTACTGAATTAATCTTCATCTAATAATATATTATTATATAAATTATTATTATATAAATTATTATTATATAATAATAAATGACTTTTTGGAAACCAGTAGAAAATTATCAAATAATAGAAATAAGTAGTATGAAAAAAAATAAAAAACCATTAAATACTAATGCGAATAAATTTCGTGCACGTCCACTACAACATTATAGAAAACAATATGATACGAATACTTCTAGTAGGTACCAACAACTATCACACTCGGGATTTTATTATCCGGGTGGATATATTGTAAAATCTAATAAAGTAGAAAATTCGAATGACTGTGCCGGTCATGTATTTTCTGCGGATTATATGTTGAATAAAGATTATAACATAAAAACCGAAAAGAGAATATGTGATGGTAAAAAATTAATTCGACAAAAAGGTTCATCTATAACAGATAATCGCCATTTACTATATGCTAGAAATAAAACATATTTACAAAATATGCCTATAAAAGAGACACGTAAAGATGATGATTATGAGTTTACAAACAAAAAGATAGAATGTGGAGAAAACATTGAAATAGATATTATTAGATATAGCAAAAACAATAATAGAAATTATTTAAAAACAGGGGGGGTTAGTAGTTCGGAAAGAATTTTACGTAGAAAGTATGAAACAATAAAAAAATCAGCATATCATAATGGTTTAAGTACAAATTCAATAGCCATGTCTTTAGCCTATAATACTCCAACAATATCCAACCTAAACACTAATACTTTGTGTAATATCTATCCAAAAAATAAAAATAATAAATATTGTTTTAAACAATAAAATAGAACTTAATATCCAAGATAAACATAGTTGTATTGTGATGTATTATTGTTTAATATTGTACTTAGATTGAGATATATAGTATATACTATTGTACAAATAATTATTTATCTATTCTACATACAGAATTTGAAAATATATGACATTCATATGGTTGAATCGGGTGTTTACATTTATTTAATACATAACTTTCACATATTTCACAATATGGTGGAGGATTAACTTCATTCGGACAAATCGGAGAAGCACGGCGCTCACGCCGCAGGGTCAAAATTTGAGTATCTTCGTAATTAATATAATCTATATTTTTTGGTATAATAAGTGTTGATGTATTATGACTAACCGGAATTTTAATAATTTTTTGATAGTATAAAATAGTTTTAATTGTTTTAGTGACAAACATCTAACTATTATTTATACTAGCTTTTAAAATTATATAATATTTCAATTTTTTACAACTAACTTATTCTTCTGTTCTATATAACATATTTAAATAACGATGTAATATTTATTTCTCTTATACCATTTAATATGAGTAATAAATGGGTTAGATACTTTGTATAGTGTTTAAAAGTATATTAACATTATATACTCCATATATGATATATAAATGTAGACACAGATGAAAATATGTGGATATAATAATATGATTATTTAAATAGAAAAACATACTTAATTTAAAAAACACAATACCAGGTATTTGATATAGTAACACAATGATATTATTATAATATATAGGTATGATAACTAAATGTGTATAAGCTATATGTGCCATAAAATAATCAATTTTCCGTATATTTTCAAAATTAATATATGGAATATAAATATGGTTATGATATACTATTGATGTTATAGAAACAGGAATGGCGGTAATTAAAAGTGAATAGTTTCTAAAATATAATATCATTGGGATAATTACAGATGGTACGAATATTGATGAAATGCCGAGAAGTTTCATTAGATTAAAAAAGGTTAAATCTTTAAATAACCAGTATAGTTATTGTCTACCTCCGTGAGTTTTTTTGAAAAAGGCGTTTAAATGATGGATATCATATTTTGGGGGTTTTAATGGAGTTGGGAATAAATCATAATTTATATTTATCTCTTTTTTTTTAAAGGTAGATAATAGTTCTGTTTCAGCATTTCCATTAATATTCTCGTAGAATATTATACCTAATATTCTTTCAAACGCACATGAATGAGTTTTGGTTGTAGGCAATTTTCCAAACCCATCCAATAACTCTTTAAATGCTTTATTTGAGATAATAAATGAACAATGTTGACATAAATTTATTTTATATCTCGGTTTAGTGCATACATTTAGATTTAATTCATTATATACATTTGATAGTGTTTTTTCCTTTACTATAACTTCATCTACTAAACTAAAATACTTGGATTGTCTAGTTAAGTCTAAAGCGCATTTCTGTTGTAGATGACTATCCCAATACGAAGTACGATGTATTAATCCTACACTATAATCAGTAATATTTTTACAATCAAATGTATTAGTAGCCACTAATGTGTCTTGTATACAAAAATAAATTTTATAATTTGGTAATGTTTCATAACCAATTTTCCACGCTCCAATTTCATAGTTTTTATTACGAGGAAATTTAACTGTTATATTATCAGTTTTTTTAATATTTTGTAGAATATCATATTCTTCGTCGTCGCTACTTATAATTAATATATCTAAATCATAATATTTATTGAGATTATTGACACAGTCTGTTATAAATTTATTATGATTTTCATGATTGGGTTTAATAGTAGAAATAATAGCCAAAATTTCTTTCATTTATTATATGATATATTTTAATATTTTTAGTAATTTTAGTAATTTAACGAACAACGATTAGGGTCTATTGGCTATTACATATTTTCGGATTTACACCCTTGAAACTTTAAAATGGGAAAAATTTACATTTAAATTATATTATATAAGGTATATATCGTGGCTCTCCAATTTGTTATTATTTTTTAAATATTTGTTAATAATATTTATTACCTTTTCTACATTTACATTTATATCTAATTTAGAATTATCAGAGCGATTTCTTTTTTTATTTATATATTTATCACTATACCAAATAGGAAAAACAGAATGGTCATCACATATCATTACATGATACATATTAGAAGAATGTGATAATCCGGGAAAATAATTATAAGGGTGCCATTCATCGTGAACACACTCTATAATTAAACTTTCATATTGGGAAAATGGTATGCTACAAAGTTGTGCGCCGTGTGGACTAATAATTATTTTATGCTCATTAAAAAAATTTATTTGATAATCAAAAGACTTATCTTCAAAATATGTAATATCAACTTCCATATTAAAACTTTTCTTAATATTATCACATAATTGTTTACAATTAGTTAAACGTCTATTGTTTTTACGATTTACTAAACCGATTCTTATATTATTACAATTAGAAGTATTTAAAAACAATTTTTTTATCTTTTCAGAATTATTTGGAAACCAATTCATAATTTTATTTTGTTTTTTTTCACCATTTAAAATAAAATAACTGGTTGTTGTTTGCAAAGAATACTTTTTATAAATAACATTTTCATTATTTTCATTATTTTTATCATATTTATTCGTAAAAATTACATTAGAATTTTTTTGTAATATGTTTTTACAATATGATTTAATATAATTTATATTAGATTTATTTTTTGGTTCAATTATAATATATTGAAAATTAATATCATTAAGTATTATATCACTACACCAATATAAAAATTGCATATAATAAACAAAATGAATCAGTGTGGTGAAGGGTGTAAAAGCGACCAATTATTTATATAATTTTAATGTTTTCAATTTGCAATAATTTGAATATGATCACCCAAAATATTTGTACTTACTGTTATAAGATGAAATTGTAAAATAATTATGTAAATAACTTAAATTACACTTTTCATTATATTTTTCATATCATGTTTATAACTTCATTAATATAATGGTGTTTTTACTTCATTAATATGATAATTTTTATGACAGTACGTTTTATTCATGTGTTCTTAGAATTGTACCATTTGTTGTTTTTTTTTTAGTCATTTTCTTTTGTAATTTATGAATTTCATCATGGCATGGAGAACAAATATTCATAAGATTAGCAATATGATTTTTATTAAAATCCTCATTAATATATCCATTGGAGATATTAGCATCTTGTTGGTATTGAAGATGATGAATTTCTTGTGAAATATTTTTATTACAAAACTCACAAAGTCCTCCTTTTAATTTCATCGAATTATATTTAGATTTTTCATAATCGAGAATACTTTGTCCTTTTTTATTATATTTATTTCTTATTTCATGAGCGGATGTTAGAAATGAACTAGGTAAATGAAGTCCTTTACATACTTCTAGTCCATACATACTATCACCTGGTCCATCTGTTAATTTACGATTATAAATCAATTTATCATTTTCAATGTCATATTGAATAGACATATGTTTAATATGTAATGTTTTTTTATCAACAATTTCAGAATAAGAAACGATTTCATGAAAATGTGTAGCAAAAATATATGATGTATTATTTTGATATAAATAATCAATTCCCGCAAGAATAATACTAATAGCACTATCTGTTTCAGTACCAGAGCATAATTCATCCCCAAGTACAATAGATTTTTCACAACAATTTTCAATGATATTTTTAAACTCAAGCATTTCTACAGCAAACGTAGATAAACCTTTAAAAATATTATCGTTACCTATAATACGTGTAAATAGTTTTTTATATGGAAAATAGTCGAAAGATGTGCAAGGTACAAAAAATCCGGCTTGTGCCATAATAATAGAAATACCAATAGATTTAATAAAAGAACTTTTGCCTACAGCATTTGTACCGAAAAGTAAATAACCATTATTATCTTTATCAAAATTAATATTATTAGTGACATATAGTTCGTCACGAAGTAAGTTTTCAATCAATGGATGTCTAATAGATGTGGCATGAAAAAACGATTTCCCATCATTATCAATGATGTTGGGCTTACAAAAATTATATTTATGCGAAATAAAAGCGATATTAGATATAAAATCGATATTAGCGATAAAGGTAGAAATACTTAATAGAAATGAAGATTTATCGGTTAGTTTGTGACAAAAAGTTTTAAAAATATCTGATTGTGATTGTGCCATATTAATTTTAGAAGAACAAGCATTTTGAAATAAATTTCTAATATCCATATTAGAAATATTAGATGTATTAGCTGCGGTTCCATTCGTTGTTAAAATATCACTAGTAGTTAGTGATTTATTTAAGCTATTGAGAAATAAGTATGTGTCTCTATTATTTGTACTTTCCTTACTTTCCTTACTTTCATTACTTTCCTTTCTGTTATGAATTTTATTATTTTTAATATTTTCGGTAAGTAATACACCTCGTCGTTTTGTACAAGTAAAAGAATATCCATGTTTATCAGTAATATTTAATGAAATAAACCCCTTATTATATTTATCTTTTTTTTTTTCATTAAGACCAATAATATATGACAAAAAAGTTTGAACATTATTAATATCCGAATTAGTATTTTGATATTTTGTTACTAATGAATCATGGTCAGCATCAAACCCTTTCTTAATAAAATTAAAATCGGCATCATTAGAAGAATCATTACCATTACATAAAACAATATCGAATGTATAATCAATCATAGTAATTAATGAAGATACATAAGAGTGAAAATCATGTCCGGTTTCAGTATTATTTGGAAATAAATAAGAACAAATAGTATAATTTTTTTCAACAGTATCATATATTTCAATTGTGTGTTTAAGGTCATTATATAGCTTATAAATATCATTAGGTGTTATAGTATTATGGATTAGTTTACGATTAAATTTGTCAATATCTTGGATAGTAGCAAGTTTCATTCTTGAAACAGCTGTAAAAGATAAAATATAATTGTTTGTATTACTTTCATATATATCTTGAATAAGATATTCGGTAATAGAATATAGATTATTCAACTCTTTAAAATCTGTTGTAGGGTGTGTTAAATTGAAATATGTTTTGCGTTTTCCCATAGCAGTCTTACATTGATTAAGTAAATTATTAACACATGATAAACTAGAATTATTAGTAAGGCTACTGTCATTAATGATATTAAGTTGTTTAAGGGAGTGATTGGCTAATATCATATGATTAGAATAATTTTCGAATATAGGAGGTTGAATATTATGAACAAGATTTGGATTATGTCGCCAAATCCAATCAAGAAGAAAGCATATGGATTGAATTGCTATTGTATATTCAAATAGTTCATGTGTAAGTGTAAAATTATAATAAAATTTTTTAAAAATTTCAAATTGGTATGTTTGATTTTCACAATTTTTAGCGCGCTTAGTATTATTTGAAGAAGAGTCATTATTAGATGATTCATCTAAATCAATAATATGATGGGAGCGTTGTGAAAAGTCGCAATATTGAATAATTTTATTAACAACCTCTAATTTATCATGATGGATGAAAATAATTTCATTAGGTTTATTAATAGAAATAAATCGTTCTATTTGGTCAAAAGAAGGAGAATTAGATAATTCATAAAACTCATAAATATTAGAAGTGCCTGTAATAACATCAATATTAGATAATCCAATAACATATTTATTAGTGGATGGTGAGTAAACTAGCCAAATACAAGAAATAGAGTTAGTAATTTGTGATGATTCCTTAGGAAAATATGTTCCAGGTGAATAAATACCGAATAAACTTCTAGTAGTACCTGTTGTTTGTTCATCTTGTTTATATACGGCCACAGTATAATTGGCTTCATGTAATTTTTTAAGATATTTATCTAGACTGTAATCACGAAATCCAGCCATATAATAATATTCTCCTGTATTTAAAGGTTGTTTTTCAGCAATTTTTAGTTCACATAAATTAGCATAATCAACAATATTACTATTTTCATAATCATTTTTTTCAGTATCATGTTTCCATCCATAAGCTTCGAAAAAAGCCCCAACTTGCATAAGAACAATAGTTGGTTTCCCATAGTCTTTTTCTAATTCTTGTGTATATTTAAAATATTCTTTTACTACCGACATGATAATATGTAGAGAGGTGTTTAATTAATATATTTGTATTTTATGCTTTTATATGGTTTATATATGTTTATTCATTTATTAAATATTCTTTAATATTCTTTAATATTCTTTTGAATATATGATGTAATTATTTTCTGTTACATATTTGAATGTTTAAAACCCCGAATTAATAAGTTGGGTTGATTATAAGAATATAATTAATAAAACTATGGTTGTAAATGAAAAATTATGATGAATATCATAAAAATACAATTCAATATTTAAATGGTATAGGCTAAATTGATAATTTTAAGTATTCAAATGTGTAGAACAAAATAATTCAAAATAATTCAATATATTTATTAAACTAATAATATCTAAGAATATCTAAGAATATCTAAGAATATCTAAGAATATATATATGAAAATAAATCTTCAGTATTTGGAATTGAAAGTATTATTTGTAGTATGTGTATTATTATGTATTCAATTTATTTATTTGACTGGAGAAAGATATTATTGGTATTTACCTACAATATGGTTTATCTACCCAAATAATGAAATGGAATTAAAAAAGGTTGAAAAAAGTATGAAAATGAGAACAAAATATGATGAAGATTTTTTTGAATTAACAGATGGTGGTGTTGAGTCAGTATTTACTTCAATAGTTCCCGAAGTAGATAAAAAAACAATGAAAAATATATTATATAAATTTGATGTAAAGATAATGGTGTTAAAAATATTAATAAATAGAGCAAGACCAGAGCAAATTATGAATGGAATAATTAGTAAGAAGATTATAAAAACAAATACAGCAAACACATCGGCATTTCCTGGAGGACATGCTTCTCAAGCATATACTCTAGCAAAACATTTATCTCATTTATATCCGGAAAGAAGAAAAAAATTAGAGCAAATAGCAGATAAGTGTGGTGAATGTCGTGTAAAAGCTGGATTGAATTTCCCAAGTGATAATTTATATGCCAAAATGTTATTTTTTATGTAAATTGTTTATTGTTCATCGTCGATAGTAATAGGTTGCGCCATAAAATTATAGAGTAAGTTATCACCATTAGTGTTATTTATTTTTCCGGTTAATTTAGTATTTTTATATATTTCACGTAGTACATCAGGTGGTGCTGTTGTACCACATTTAATTAATGAATTATTATATAAATTATTTTTAACATCTGTAATATTTTCGGTTTTAGTATCTTTAATTAACTTTTTAATTATCCGTCTTGATTTTTTACCTTGAATTACAACTTTTGCTGTTTTTGAATGTCGGTCAATGCCAATTTTATATTTTCTAGGTTTACTACTAATAGTAGTAGTATTATTATTACTACTATTATTACTACTACTATTATTACTACTATTATAATTACTACTACTATTATTACTATTATTGTTATTGGTTGGTAATTGTTGGAACATTCTGTAGGTAGGTTTATTACCATTTTTCAAATTACCATAAAGTGGTTCTTGTTGTAGAGTTTGTGGGTTTTGTTCGGATATTATATTAGAAAGATTATTGAGTTGTTGATTAAACGTAGAGTCGAATAATTGTGTGGATGCTTTATTTTGTGATTTTGTATTTTTACGTGTTTTTCTCTTAGATGGTTTGAAATCATCCATATTAATTTGAAGAGTTTTTGCATTAGAATTCATATAAAAATATAATATAAAAAACAGAAAAAGTATAATTGATAAAAACGCAAAAAATTGAAATAAAACAACATAAAGAAAAGAAAGTAACAAAAATATGTCTGAAATAAATAATGATGTTGCATGGAAATTTATTGAGTTGTATTTCAAAAGATGCCATTTAGAAAGATTAGTGAGACATCAAATTGACTCATATAATTATTTTGTCAATCATCAAATGGAAGAAACAATAGAAATGTTTAATCCAATTAAAATTCGTTCTGAAAATGATTATGTTCAAGAAGTGAATAAACATTCTTTAGAAATCAAATTAAATTTGACAAACATGAAATTACATAGACCTCAAATTCATGAAAATAATGGTGCGACATCAATTATGCTACCCCAAGAAGCGAGATTACGAAATTTCACATATAGTTCACCAACAACAATTGATTTAGATATAGAAATCATAATTAGAGAAGGTAAAGATTTGAGTATTGAACGAAAAATAAAAAATGTGTTGAAAAATGTGCATATTGGGAAAATGCCAATAATGTTAAAGTCGTCTATATGTGGCTTAACAACTTTGAAAGAAATGAGTTCTGAGATGACAGGTGAATGTAAATATGATGCGGGGGGATATTTTATTATAAATGGTTCAGAAAAGATAGTATTGGGGCAAGAAAGAGTAGCGGAGAACACAATATTTTGTTTTCCTGTAAAACAAACAACTAAATGGCTTTGGACAGCGGAAATTAAGTCAGTGCCTGATTATAAACAAATTTCACCAAAACAGATTAACATCATGATATCTTCAAAAAATAATGGTTTTGGTTATGGAATATATGTTCAATTAGCGCGTCTAAAAGCTCCTGTACCCCTATATATAATGTTCCGGGCATTAGGTATCATAACAGATAAAGATATTACGTCATATATTTTATTGAATATTGAAGATAAAAAAAAGCATGAATTATTTAAAGCACTTGAAGGGTCGGTTGTAGAGGCTAATAATATTATGACACAAGAAGAAGCAATATTATATATCGTAAGTTTGAGTATGTATACACCGATGAACATGTCTTATGAGCAGGGTAAAAAGAAGAAGCGAGAGTTTACGGTAGAAATTTTAGAAACAGATATGTTTCCACATTGTAAAAGTAAAAAAAAGAAGATATACTTTTTAGGTTATATGGTAAATAGATTATTAGAAACATATTTAGGTTGGAGAGAAAATGATGATCGCGATAGTTATCAAAATAAAAGAATAGATACAGTAGGTGTATTATTAAATAATTTATTTAGAAATTACTTGAATAAGATGGTAAAAGATATTCAAAAGACTACAGTACGTGAGATTAATACAGGTTCTTGGAAATCTTCGGAGGACTATATAAATATTATTAATACGACAAATATTTATAAAATTGTGAAATCGCCAACGATAGAAAACGGGATTAAACGGGCGTTAGCAACGGGTGATTTTGGTATTAAACAAATAAATCAAAATAAGGTGGGTGTAGCACAAGTATTAAATCGAATGACATATATTGCAACATTGAGTCATTTGAGAAGAATTAATACACCAATAGATAAGAGTGGAAAGTTAATTCCACCGAGAAAACTACATAACACAAGTTATGGTTATTTATGTCCGGCTGAAACACCAGAAGGGCCGTCGGTTGGTGTAGTAAAAAATCTGAGTTATATGACATTAATTACGATAAGTTCATATTCAGCAAGTTTATATGATTATGTAAAAGAATATATAAATGATTTAGATAATGTGGATGAAAGTAAGGATAATAGGGAACTATATGACACCGCAAAAGTGATAATAAATGGTAGTTTCGAAGGATTTACAAATGTTCCGATTAAATTATATCATGTATTAAAAGAGAAAAAACGCCAAGGGTTAATTAATATTTATGTGTCTATAGTGTTTGATTATAAAAATAAAGAAATTATTATATGTAATGATGGTGGGAGATTAGTTCGTCCTTTATTGACAGTAAAAAACAATAAATTAAATTTAACTGTAGAATTGATAGAAAAGATAAAAACAGATAAGTTAGATTGGAATGATTTACTGACAAATCATAAAATAGAGAATGCTGTGATTGAGTATATTGATCCCCGAGAACAAAATTCTACAATGATTTGTATGCATTGGAATGATTTATCAAAAAGTCGTTTAAATAGATATGAATATTGTGAAATTCATCCTAGTACGTTATTTGGTATTTTGGCATCTTGTATTCCATTTCCTGAACATAATCAATCTCCTAGAAATACATATCAATGTGCTATGGGTAAACAGGCTATGGGTGTATATGTGACAAACTATCATAATAGAACAGATAAAACCTCATATGTTTTATCTTATCCAATGAGACCTTTAGTAGATACACGAATCATGAATATTCTAAAATTACATGAAATTCCATCAGGTGCGAATGTTATTGTAGCGATTATGACTCATACTGGTTATAATCAAGAAGACAGTATATTATTTAATAAAGGGTCAATAGACCGAGGATTATTCCAAGCGACAATTTATCATACAGAAAAGGATGAAGATAAAAAAATATATGGTGACGAAGAAATTCGAGGTGTTCCAGAAAAAGATAAAACCAAGGGGATTAAATTCGGTAATTATTCAAAGGTGAATAAAAATGGTGTAATAGATGAAAACACTTTAATTCAAAATCAAGATATTATTATTGGAAAGTATGTTCCAATTAAAGAGAATAAAAACGATAGTAATAAGAAAATAAAGTATGAAGACCAGAGTCGAAGTTATAAGACAAGTGAGGAAACATATGTGGATAAAAATTATATTAATAGAAATGGGGATGGATATAATTTTTGTAAAGTAAAATTAAGAACACTACGGCAACCAGTAATTGGTGATAAATTCAGTTCACGACATGGACAAAAAGGGACTATTGGGAATATTATTAGTGAAGAGGATATGCCATTTACAGAAAATGGACTAAAACCTGATATTATTATTAATCCTCATGCTATTCCATCGCGAATGACTATTGCTCAATTAAAAGAGACACTCTTAGGAAAGGTCTTATTGGAATTAGGATTATATGGAGATGGTACGAGTTTTGGTAATCTCACAGTAGATGATATGTGTAAGGAATTAAGTAAAGTTGGGTATGAGTCAAAAGGTAATGAAGTATTATATAATGGTACAACAGGAGAACAAATCGATACTGTTGTATATATTGGTCCTTGTTTTTATCAACGATTGAAACATATGGTTGTGGATAAACAGCATAGTAGATCAATCGGTCCAATGGTAAGCTTAACAAGACAGCCGGCCGAAGGAAGAAGTCGTGATGGTGGGTTACGATGTGGTGAAATGGAGCGTGATGGTTTGATTTGTCATGGAATGGCAAATATGACGAAAGACCGACTATATAATTGTTCTGATAAATATACATTACATGTATGTGGTAAATGTGGTATGCAAGTTAGTTATAATAAAGAAAGAGGAATACATTATTGTATGTTATGTGAAAATAGGACTAAATTTTCGAAAGTGAATGTTCCATATTCTTATAAATTATTAACACAAGAATTGATTACTATGAATATTGCTGCTAGATATATTACAGAATAGAGTAATATAAAAATACAATAAAATACAATAAAATACAATAAAATAATAATACTAGATTTTTTATTATTAATTGCGACCTAAAATAAATAGGTGGTTTACCGTACTTTTAAGGTTTTGATATAAAGAATGGAAGTTGGTATAGGTATATTCATATTTTTTAGCCATATTTTTAACAAGAGCGGAAATATCTTTATATTTAGAATGATGATATCTTGGGAATAAATGATGTTCAATTTGGTAATTCAGCCCACCATTCATATATGTAAATATAGGAGATTCAAAATTACATGACGACTCTATTTGTCTTTTCATAAATGTGGATGAAGAAACAGAATAATTAGTATCATTTTTAACACCAACAAAGTTATGACTTAATAAAAAAAAGAAAGATAAATATGCCCCAGTGAACATAATAGGTATTTGTGTTTCTATTACACGTAATAAAGTCCCATCGTACGGATAAATGATATTAAAATATATAAATAACAATTTAGACATTAAATCGAAATTATATCCTCGAATAAGACATTCATAAGTGTCTATAATAATGATATGATATGAAAAAAACGGTAATCCTAATAAAGTATATAAGAATTGTAACATATGAAACTGATATCTTGATGAATATTTATTCAATCTAATTAGTCCTTGGCCATCTGTATCTGGGTCTTTTCCTAAGATATTTGTATAAACATGGTGTTGAACCATATGTTGATTAATCCACAAATTTCTACTACCCCCAATGAGATTTTGTGATAAGCCGAATATTCTATTTAACGTTTTATTATAGAATAAAGAACCATGATTAGCATCATGTTGTATATTAAGACCGATTAAAGCATTAATAAAACCTAAAGTCATAGCATGATAAAATCTCCAATGATAATACAGTTGCCAATTAAGATAAAAATTACTAACTATTAGAGAATAACATTTAATCCAATAAAAAAATGATGGTGATGATGTGATTTTTGAATGTTTAACTAAATGTATAACTTCTAGATAATCCTGATATTTCCATAAAGAATTATTGATTGTTTTTATATTTTCGTTTTTTTTATTTCCAATATTTAATTGTAGATGTTTATATTTATTATGTGGAAATACTCTACTATGATTGGAAACAAAAACCATAGTTAAGTCCGTATTGGGTGTTTCTAGAAACATATCTAGGATATCATTACCTCCAGGGTGATTAAATTGTGAAAAATCATAGTATATACCATCAATATAGGACATTTGTATATTTTATAAATATAATACTACTAAGTAATATTAGATTTATATCAAATAAATTATCAAATAATAAAAATTTACGGTTGCTTCATTTTAAAAACCTCCGGAATATAATTCATATATCTTGAAAAAAGAGTGATTAATGAGGTATGATACGTTAAAGCGATCCAGGTATAATTTTTAGGTAAATAAGTTTCCCATGATGGATAAATGAATAATAGAAGTAGTCCTTGTGTAAAGCATAAATAAAATTGAGTTATTTGCCATAATGTAAGGTATTTTTTAAAAGGATTCTTGATTTTAAACGAAGTTAAAAGGTAATGTGAGTACATTAAAACATGTGTAAGAGAATTAATCCAAGCACCAAAGGCAACTACACCATTACCCTGACCTGAATATAACATATATCCCCATACAAAAATAATACTTGAATGGTGATAAACATGAAGAAAAGATAATTGATTAGTTTTTCCACGCTTAATGATGATATAAGTATCAACCCAGTCAAAAAACTTGGATAAGTAGTGAATCGTTACGAACCATTCTAGTTCACTACTATATGGTGTATTGATACCAAGTGGATTATAAACCCCTTGAGAAACTACAGACATTAATCCATAAGTCATATAAGAGCATAAGACAATTTGTGCGATATTATACCCACGAACAAAATTGATAATATTTACACATGTTACATTAGTAGATAATGTATTATTAGATGTCGAAGAATCTTCATACTTGAGGTGAGAATTATTAACAGAATTTAAAATATATAAAATATAAGCAATCGGTGCGGTTACAAATACATAGGGTTGGTATAAAAAATCCATATGGGTTTTGGTATTTGGTATTAAGTATTAACAAAAAAAACATTTATATCCCTTACATAAATATTATACTATATCTACTAATTGAGTTGTTTATCGGTATCTCGTAATTTACAAATATAATTACCATCATTAAAACAATGATATTGATTGATAATATTATGATATGTATTTTTTTCTTTTTCGGCGACAATAAAATCAGCAACACCAAGATGTTCGTGATTAAAATATATTTTTGTCCAAAGTCCACAATTGATACAATAAAACATATTTGCTCTATCATAAGCAATATTATGTGAGATATTATTTGTCACTTCATTATTCATGATAATAAAAATAGTATTATATTAGATATACTATCTAATATTTGAATAATTTATTTATATATATATATATATATAAAATGATATATTTTGACACGAAAGTAATAGACAATATGGTAGACAAATATAATAGTAGTATAGAAATGTGTGAGGATAATCCGTTATTTGTGAATTCTACAATATGTGGTATTGAAGATATACTTAATATACCTGTTGCCCAAAAACGAAAACGTGAAACTAAGAGTAGAAATATATATAGAAACAATCTTGATTCTGACGAAGATGATGTAGAGTCGTCTATATCAGAAAGAATGTGTGGTTGTAAACTAACAGCAATGGTTATGTTTGTTATGCTATATTCAAATTTACAACAACCAAGTGGAGAAAAATTCAAAAGAAATTATGATATTTTTTTTAATAATGAGAAAAACAATATTATAAATACGATAGTAAATCCAGGAATGATGTCAACTAAACTTGCGCGAGTTATAGATGATATAAGTATTGGTAAAATAAAAGGAGTATATTTATCGTTACCTACATCACATAGATTATTTATAGTACAAGTGTTACGATTAGTAAAAAATGGTAATGTAGCAATGACTATGAAATATGGAGACGGAATATATAATGTATATGGTGAAGTACATAGTTTTATTGTGATAAAACTAAAAAATAGAATGTATCGTGTATTAAGTTCTTGGCATGCAGGTACTGGTGCTAGTGCTACACCAATAATATCAACAGATATAGATTATAATACTTTAGAATCATATCTGCGACCAGAAAATATTAATAAAGAAGAAGTAAATTTCTTATGGGGTAAAAATAATAATTTTGGTGACGATACGGAACTAGTAACGGTATTTATTTCAGAAGATACTATTATAAATAGTGCCCAAACCGCAACTAAGTATCACTTACCATTCAACGAATCTCAAACAGATGACAGAGAATATAATTTATATATGTATGATTCAAAGCGGTTAAAATCTGGTAAAAGTAAAAAAAGGCAAAAGCCAAAAAAAGGCAAAAAAAAGCCAAAAAAGGTGACAAAAAAAGCCAAAAAAGGGCAAAAAGCAAAATATTATAAATAAAATATCGGGTCACTTAAGATGTTTTCTAAAAGTAAATGAATATCTGGTGTCTTTTACTTTTTTTTGAATAGGAATTTCATGTGTAAATTCGTTTTGAAAATTCCCTAACATTTGGATAATTTGTCCAGAAATGAGAGGAATATCTTTTATAATTGTGCGTGGTTTTAGTTTTTTGTCACGAATTCTAAAATTTCTAGTGGCACCAAAAGATAAAATAACAACACCGGATGAAGTAATATATTTTTCATTATCAGAATGGGCACAAATATAGTCTGTGCCATCAGTATATTTATTAATGAGAATACCATTAAAATCTTCAAAAAAATATGAATTGATATTATCGAGTAATAATTTACAGATTCCAAGTGGTTTACTTTTGGCAATTTGATTAGAATATTCATATCCAATAGATATATCTGAAAGGAACCCTACATCGCGTCGTTGATGACAATTTCTACCCATAACTTTGATTTCTGGGTAGTGATTTAAAAGTTTATTTGTTTCTATAAAATCAATAATTAGATTTAAGTCAATATTTTGTAAAATATCGGTAGTGTTATCATGAATGACTAGTGAAGAAGAATATGTTTTAATAACATCCATAATTATATTTACACTTTTAACAAAATCTACATAAAAATACATTTGAAATAAAATCAATTTTTGTCACAATGTGACCTTTATACTTTGGTTTTTTTACCCAATTATAAATACTTTAATAAAATAAGTTAAATAAAATAAGTTAAATAAAATAAGTTAAATAAAATAAGTTAAATAAAATAAGTTAAATAAAATATAAATTATATTATGAGTAAAGTATATTTTCAAATAGGTACAAATGATGGTAATGATTTATTTCTGGATAAGGTCAAAAATGAAAAACCAGATTTAGTTATTTTAGTTGAACCAAATAAACTCTAATAGAGTCAATTAAAAAACATTATAATGGTATTGAAAATGTTCATATTTATAATAATGCTATTTTTTATAATAGTGACGAAGAAGTAGAATTATATATACCTGCTAAAAATGGAATATATAATACTGACCATTTTTCATTATTACCTATGAATGATTGGGGTAATAAAGACGATATGGTAAAAATAAAATCAAAAAGTATAACATTTGATAAAATATGTAATATTCATAACATAACTAATATAGATTATCTACAAATAGACACCGAAGGATTTGATAGTGAAATAATAAAAATGATAGATTTATCAAAATTAAAAATTAATACTATTAGATTTGAAAAGTGGGGATTTAAGTCGGATTGTTTCACACGTTATCATGAAGAAAAAGCTAATGAATTAGGAGAAAATGGAATGAAATTATGTATAGATAAATTAATAAAATATAATTATAAAGTAACTCGTATTATAGATAAAATGGGTAATGATTACATAGCAAAGCTTAATTTATAAAAAATATAATTACTTTATGTATTATATATAAGAATGTTATATTATTCTACTGATTGTCTACAAAAATCCAAAAAATCCAAAAAATCCAAAAAATCCAAAAAATCCTAAAAATCCAAAAAATCCAAAAAATCCAAAATCAAAAAAATCCTAAAAATCCAAAATCAAAAAAATCAAAAAAATCCAAAAAATCCTAAAAATCCAAAATCAAAAAAACCCACCAAACCTCGAAACTATTCAATGAATGATTCCAAGTCTATATTTTTCATAGACTTAATAATTAGTTTATATAATGCGTTGATGGCTTTTTTTTCAGTTTTTTCATTAATAAAAGGAATATCTATATCATCATTTAATAATTTTATTAAATTGGATTTAAACTCTGGTTTTTCTAAAAGAGATATGATGTGTTCTAGTGCTTGTTGAGATAAAACAGCTTTATCCGATTTGTCCGTCATTTTTAAATGACAAGTATAATATAAAATAATAAAAAAAAGTGATATTTAAATTAATATAAGTGAGTTCAAAATAAATATCTAGTAGCTATTTGATATGATAGTAGTATAAAAGTAATAGTATAAAGTAATAGTATAAAGTAACAGTATAAAAGTAATATGCGTTCATTAATAACAGTATTACTATTTATAGTAAATAGTCTATCAAGTGGATTTAATTTAGTAGGTAATACTTATGTGGCTAATTTCAGAGTACCAATAGTTTCAAAGAGCCAAAACATAAAAATTCATTTTATAGATAAGACAAACGCAAATTTAAAATTAGATGGTTTTATAAATAATGAAGGGAATGTATATTATATATATGATGATAAGAGGTCAACATTTACTTATAAAGCAGATGAAACAATAGAAAAAATAATGAGAAAGTATTTAGTATATTTATATGATATATTTTATAGTGAAAGTAATGATACGCATATAATAACAATACAATCAAACCTATTCCGGTTTAAACAAAAAATAACATTAAGACGTGAAATAGCATAAAAAAGCATAAAAAAGCATAAACTACTCGTGTCTAGGTGGGTTGAACGTATTAGGATATATAAAATTTAAAAAATAGAAAGAATCAATATTAGGAGTATAATTATAAATATTAGAGAATCCTTCATCTAACGAAGGAGGTTGAAATTTCGTTCTGTATGTAAAATATGCGATTTTTGGAATGAATTTCGGGGTACTAGATTTTTCACAGCGTAAATAATTAAGATGATATGCTACATGTAACGATGTAAAACAATGAACACAATCAATAGATATATTATGTAGTCGTGTTTGTTCAATATAAAATTCTCGTGACTTAATATCAAGAGAAGTATTATCAATAATAATAGGTCGCTTACAAATATTATCCATAAAAACTTTCTTAGTCTTAGAAAGAGTTTTATAAATATCTTGACAAATAACACGATATTTATCACTTAATGATTTAGCGAATGATGATTTTCCTGAAGCAGGATATCCACGCATAATAATAACAGGATTGTCAATATAATCAAGATCAAAAGGGACATATTTTGTATTTTTAGCATTAGATTCAAGAGTAAGATTATGATAAATCTTATTCATGATATTCGTTAAAATTATATAAATCAATTTTATAAATAATAGAGAATAACATCATGATGAACGATGTCTAGTAAATGAAGGTTGTTCAAAATAAATATGTTTTTGTGGATTATAATTATTATTAGGTAAGTGATCAAAAATCAATCCTTTTGGGTTATGAAAAGATATTTCTTTTTCATCGAGTAAATTAGCATGAACCTTAGAATGTGTGTTAGGAATAGAAGCGGATTGATAATTATTAGAAATAGGTGTAACAGAATATTTAGTAAACTCGTGTTTATTTATATAGTCACGATTCAACGTACGTGTTTTGCCTAATAGGTCGTTTTCAATATCAAGAGCATTAATATTAAGATTAGCACCCCATTGTTGTAGGCGTATATGTGGGTCTTTAATAAAAGGTATATCAAGACCATTACCAGGAGTAGCGAATGTATAGTTATTATTTTGAGATAATTGTTTTAATTCAAAATTAATTCTAGATTGGGAATCTTTATTTCTAGTAAACATGATTAGTATATGATATTAATATATGAGGATATAAAAAATAAAATAATATTTACCCAGAAGAGTCCTAAAAATTAAGAAAAAAGAGGTCGTTGTTGTAAATCATGTGTAATTTGATTAGGTAAAATAAGAGGAACACGTTCATAAAATTTACAATTATCCATACGTTTTAATTGTGGGCTGCATTTAAAAGAATCAGAAACTAAATTAGTGGAGTTAATTCCTCTTAAACAAGATTCGATATCAATAGGATTATTTGAAAGATTATGAGGGTTAACAATACGTGTAGGTTGCGTAGAGTCGGGTAATTTATAAACATCTAAAAAAGAATGAGGTTTTCCATGTTGTGAGTTTTTAAACATTCTATAATTCAAGTCTAGATGATTACTTTTAACTTCAAGATTATAACCGGCTTTCGTATTGTTATTTCTAGTAGAAGTCATATTATATATTATATTATATAAAATAGTAAATAAAATAGTAAATAAAATAGTAAATAAAATAGTAAATAAAATAGTAAATAAAATAGTAAATAAAATAGTATAAAAAATAGTATAAAAAACCCTAGGTAATATCTCTAAATCTTAATATATAGTAAAAATAAAATGGAGATATTATTCACGTGTAGGCATCCCCCCTCTTACCCATTTATCCGTGGTTTCAACAAAATTAATAGGTTTTGCTAGACTACGTTTAACATTAGGAAGTAAAGGGGTATCTTTAATATTTGTGGATTTTTCTTTAAGTTTAGAAACAAAGTTTTTATCATGATAACATTCTCCATTTCTAAGAGTAGTTTCAACTGTAACATTACAGTTACCTTTTCCTAAATAAGGTCGTGAATAAAAAATGGGTTCTTTAATAGAAGAGCGTTCATGATGGATAGAATTTTGTTCTTTATTAAGTAATAAAGAGGAATTATAGTCAATATTTTGTGAAATATTAGAACTACCAAAATAATTAATATTTGGTTGTTGTAGAGCAAAGTCGTCGACTGTATTTTTGGATAATTTGAAATCGTCTAAGGTATAATGTAATGTTCTATTATTAAAATGGTCGGTTTCTGTTATATCATTTTCATCATAATGTATTCTAGAAGAGGAATGAAACATGTTATATATATATAATTAAAAATATTTATTATTAAGACTAAAATACCTTTTTATCTTTTTGTGCTGACAAATTATTATAGCAAAAATCAGTAAAACCTTTTTGATCATTTGGTATTTGTGTGTTAGGGGTGGAATAAAAATTCCTTAAAGATGAATCTAGTTTAATTTCATCGCCAACTTCAGATAATAATTTATCTATATCATTATTATCCGGATTACACTTTTTTATAGCAGCAATAACATTTTCTTTAATATCGTCTTTAACATTTGAAATATATGATGGTGGTGCGATTTTTTTATTAGGTGTGCTCGTTACCATAACATTAGAAAAAGGATTTTCTATTGTAGAATTGTCTAAATTGGGTTTTATAATTTCATATAGATCTTTATTGAGGTGACCGTTAGGTAAGTTTATATCGGAATGAAAAGATTCACTAATTTCATTATTAGTATAATAAAGATAAAAAATAGCGGCTAAAGAAATAAAAGCAACAATAAGTAATTCATAAGATTGGGTAGCAACAAAACCAATAATAGTGAATAAAATAATAATTCTAGATATTGCGTTATATTTGCGAATTATAGTCATATTTTTTGTAGGCCAAATATCATAACTATGAATTAAAATATTTGGATTATATAACCAAAAAATATCAGTATCATCTGGTATAGATGAGCTAATATCGGGAGAAATAGATAAAGATGGGTTAGATGAAACATTTAATTTGTCATTATCGTTATTTTGAATGTTAGACATATTATATTAATATATAATATGAGCATAAAATAGGAATTTGGCCTAAATAGTTTAAAAGTAGCTAGATTTTTTTCTTTTTTTTTTTCTTATTTGTTTTTGTAGGTGTTGGTTTATTATTATTATTTGAAAATTCGGCAATGAGTTGTTCATCAGAAAGAGAGTTTTGGTTAGAAGTATCATTATTAGTATCATTAGTTAAATGACTAGTAGATAAGGATTGTTTTTGTAGTTTACGTTCGTTCATTTTTTCGAGCATTTGGCTTCTTTGTTTTGAAGCTTTAAGATTATTTTGAATAGCGGCTTCCATAGCATCCATAGAAGGAACTTTTGCATTTTTACCACCATGTTGTTTTGCCATTTTTTTCATCATATTTTCCATACCGGGCATATTTTTCATATTTTTAATTAGTTCAGATGCTTCACTGAGAAGCTCATCTTTATCAATTTCTCCACTGTTTACTTTTCCTTCTATTTTATTACCAATTTTATTCATAATATTCATAAGTTTGGAAGGGTCTTTTAATAGTGATTTAAAAAGCATATCGGCAGAGGCTGAACTATTATCACTACTATCTAAATCAATTCCTAAATCATCTAGTGATTCTTTTGCGATTTCTTCGGCCAATTTGCCGATATTTCCTTTCATAAGTTTAGAAATATGTGAGTGCATATCATCCGGATTAAAATTATTAGATAAATCGGAAAAAAAAGAGCCAAAAGGATTATTAGATAAATCGTCGGTATTAAAGAACGGATTATTAGATAAATCGTCGGTATTAAAGAACGGATTATTAGATAAATCGTCGGTATTAGTGGAATTAAACATATGTTGAAATCCTTCAAATGTTTCATTTAGTTTTTCTTTCAAAGTACTTTCATCGAGTGCTTCAAATAGTTTACTAGTATCACCAAAAACATCAGGGTCATCTACATCACGAATAACGATAAAAAGAATGAGTTGTAAATACTTCCATATAATATTTTTTGTATTAGATGAAATTTCGGTTTTCCAAAGAAGAGAAAAATCAATACCTGGAAGTAATAAAATAGACTCTTTAAAAATATCCTCATTTTGATATAAAATATCAAAAAAATGCTGAGGATATATAGATTTACAGTGATCTAAAATACAAGTAATATTATCACTAAGATCTAAATTACAAAATGGTTGATTATCCATAATATAAAGTTCGGGAAAGGTTGAATTAATATCACAAGAAAAATCTAGTATAACTTTTTTAAATTTATCAATATCCATAAATAAATAAATAACAAAGTGTTTAAATCAAAGTTTATAAAAAATATTATTTATATTATTTTTTATGGTTGAAAATATAAAATGCTTAAATTAGTAAGATTTTGCATATATTTAATAAGTTTTTCAATATTATCTTGAGATAAATCCTTAGTAATTATTTTAATCTTATTTATAATATTAGTAAAATATTGTGACTCATCATTGGATTCTGTATTTTTATTTATATCTTCTGAAAAGTCATTGTTTAAAGCAAAATCAAGATTACCTTTTAAAATGGGGTCTTTATATGTTAAGGTAACATTATCATACCAATTTGTAATAAGCAGTTTTTTATTAACTTTTGCCAACCCTAGAATATATGTTTTAGCTTTGAAAAAATCAATATCATTTGGAACAACTAATAAAATATCACTACACATTTGTATAGCTTGTTCTACAAAATTTGTTAAATAAACTGTTTTGATTTGACTAGTCATTTTGTAAAAATCTAAAATTATATTTAAGTATTAGTACAAATACTTTAAATAAATTTAAATTATACTATAAATTAAATTTATTTAAAGTATTTGTTGCTCTCTTTCATTTTTAATATCGTCGATACTTTTATTATCATTACTAATAGTATTAGGTATATAAGTATCAGGAGGAGTAGTAATAGAATGAATTCCATCTAGTGTAGAATAATTATATAGTTGTTTTAATCCACCATCACCCGCGGCCAAAAGGTCATCTGGTGTAGTATCAAGAAAACTATAGGTATCTGAGTTAACAAAATTAGATGTGTGTGATTCGATATGATAGCTTGATGGATCGTTACTACTATCATAACTATTAGAATTAGAATTAGAATTAGAATTAGAATTAGAATTAGAATTAGAATTAGAAGACGTTAAATTTAAACGTGAGTATATTTGCGGTCCAACAAAAAGAGTATTTTTATTAGTCGTTTCATCAATATCAAGAAGAGAAGGAACACTAGTAACATTAACTGGTAATAAAACACGTTGTCCATTAGATAGAATTAAGTATGTTTTATTACCATCAACCACACGTGAATCTACAGAAAAGTACATAGTATTTTCAAGTTTATTGTCACCAATTGCGTTTAGTAATTCAATACATTTATTACAATTTGAACTATAGTAAATAATTGAAGGCATTATATATATATTAATAACATATATGATTTTTTAAGTAAAAATTGAATTAAATAAAAAAGATTAATATATTGTATATAGATAATAAATGAATCCTGTAATAACAAATAAGCAAACTAATCATGGTGAATTATCATTTACATTAGGTAATATAAATTTATCTTACGCAAATGGAATACGTAGAACTATGTTAAGTGAAATTCCAACAGTCGTATTTAAGACCATGTCTTATGAAAATAATGATTGTATTATTAATAAAAATACATCCCGATATAATAATGAGATATTGAAACAGCGTCTAAGTTGTATACCAATCCATATAAGTGATTTATCTATTAACTTAAAAAATTTATTAGTAACTTTGAATTATAAAAACGAGTCGGGTGAATTGGAATATGTTACAACAGAACAATTTAAGATAATAGATAAAACAACAGATAAAGAGATTCCGGAAAGTGAAGTAAGAAAAATATTCCCAAAAAACAGGTTAACAAAACAAGGAATTGATATTGTAGCATTAAGACCAGCATTTATGCAAAATTCACAAGTAAAAACAAATGGTGAAGAAATTTCACTAGAATGTAAACTATCAATTGCGTGTGCGAAAGAAAATGCTATGTTTAATGTAGTAAGTAAAGCGTCATTTGGTAATACGTTAATGCCTAAGGAGTTTTTGGAAGAAAAATACGAAAAGTATGAAAAACAGTTACTTACAAAAGAAAAGTATAACACAAGTGAATTAGAGATAGTAAGGAATGATTGGTTTGCTGTGGATGCCAAGCGGTTCTTTTTAGAAAATAGTTATGATTTTAAAATACAATCGTTGGGTGTATTTCAAAACGAAGAACTGATAAAAAATGCGTGTGGTATAATGATAAAAAAAATGATGAATTTGTTACATAAAGAGGAAGATGAACATGACGGTATTAATATGAAATATAATTTAGAAAAAAACGAAGAATTTGCGAAGAATTGTTTTGATTTGATATTATTTGAAGAAGATTATACTATTGGAAAAATCCTAGAACATTTATTATATAAAAATAACGTAGAAGGCGATAAATCATTAGTTTTTGTAAGTTTTATAAAAAAACATCCACATCAAAAGGGATGTATAATCAGAATGATTGCAGCATCAGATGATATATTATATGATACATTAATAGAGCTGTTACATATTCAATTCGAAGAGGGAATCGAGACACTAAAAAATACAGTAAAATTATTTAATTAAAATTAAACCGAATCATGTCACATATTTAAGTGTTCATTACGCCATTTATTTTTTGTAAATGTGTCCACAGTAATATTTCGTACTCTTTCATATTCTTCTGGGTCTGTAAAAAATAGTTTAACTGGTTCATCCTTTTTTCCTGTATAGTTCATAACTCTAAACATTTTTTTCTCACTAATATGTCCAATAATATATGACTGTTGTTCTCCGGTTACAGCATGTTTGACAAAATTTCCGTTAGTAGTATTAAGTGAATTATGTTTTACATATGTATTATGATGATGTTGTCTGGATATATTTTTCATGAATATATATACGTCGTATGTAAATATATATTTATGTTTTTAAATATTATTTAAAAAATTGAAATATATTGTTTATATTAAAAGGTATTATCACAAAAGGTAATATCATAAAGGTATACAATATAATAGTAACCGATTAAAATGATTGATAGCTAGCACATAAGTCTAGAATACTAAGGTCTACAATGGTAGCTGGTAGTCTGGACACAAATAAAAAATTAACATTTTTGAAGTCAGCATCGGCAAATGCAACTAGATGCAGGGCGTGAGTTCGTGATATGCGCCTGAACCTGGCTCGCGACGGGTGGTTGAATGTTGTTCCAAAATCTCGTGTCTCTCTCATGTTTAAGCATGTGATGAGAGTGAACTTGCACCAAGATTAGGATGCTTCGATTCAAATCTTAGGTGTTACTTATGTAATGTGGTATATATTGAGCTCATATATATCATCTACAGAGGAGGAGAAAGCTACTGCGCACGAGATAGCTTCAAACATAAGGATGAAAAACTAATGAAGCACGGCGAGCCAACCGGGAACTAGCGTGAGTGTATTTGACCAAGGTCTATACACGATTATTAAGTAGCTAATTTTGTATTTTTGAAAATTTTGTGTTTTTTTTTGTATAGTATTTTTTATATTCATAATATACTTATTATGATAATATTTGAAAACCAACATAAATATTACATTTACATACATATACCAAAAAACAGCGGAAGATATATTAGACAAAAAATTGCGGATAATAAAAGTAATAAAATTTGTAAAACATACTGGGGAACTGATAATATTTTTGACTTAGCGCATATTCCTTATGTAAAAAAAAATAATTTTATCAAAAATAATATAGAATATAATTACTATACATATACAAGATGTCCATACAATAGAATAATAAGTGCTTTTTTCTATTTAAATCCGTATAAAAACCCAAATAATTTTAAACATTTTGTAAAAAATACATTGATATCATATAAATTTAATATGGATTTTGAATCTAAAATTATTCATTATTACCCTCAATATTTATTTATTTGTGATGAAAACTTAGATATACCTAAAAATATTAAAATAGATAAACTAGAAGATTGTGAACAACCAAAACAATACGATTTAATAAATTATTTTGATGATGAATGTATTAATATTATAAATAAGATATATAGTAATGATTTTTTATTTTTTAATTATAATAAGCATTTTAAATGTCCAATGGTGTAAAAATAATTATTGTTCATATTGGATATAAACCATATTTAGAAACTAATATACAAATAACATCAAAACAAATAAAATTGTATTAATAGGTGACGATAGTGTAGAACATCTTGCTAAATATCCAAATGTTGAATTTGTTAATGTTAATCGTTATATAAATGATGAAAAGATACTCTATTATAAAGAACATTTCAAAAATTATTCAAGTTATGTGTTTAACCGGATTTGGACTGCTGGACCATTACGTATGTTTCTAATACATAAATATCTTATTGAACATGATGTGAATCATGTTTTCAATATTGATAGTGATAATGTAATGTTATATGATATTAATAATTATGTGTTTCATAAAGAAAATGCTGATATAATGTGTAAAAATTATAACAACCCTAATCATATGGCACATAGTATTCATGCTGCTCTTATATCGAAAAATATGTGTGTGGAATTTTAAAAACTATACGAAGATTTATATATATGAGTCAAAACTACATCTTATAGAAAATAAAATTAAGTCTCATAAAAAGGAAAATGGGGGTTATAGAGCAGGAGGTATTTGCGAAATGACAATGTGTTATGTACTTTCTAATGAAAAATTAATTGAAGTTCAAAATCTACTTCAACCATCAGTTGGAAAAGATGGAGAAACAAATGTTTTTAATAACGTTATCCAAAGTGGTGATGGCGAAATATCTAATTCTCAGTATCATAAACATATTATAGCATATACTATTTTTGATACAATTAATAAAAAAAACTATAATCTTATGAATATTCATTTTCAAGGAAGAAAGAAAAAACTTCTTAATCATGAATTATTAAATAAACTAGAGAGAACCTTGATTACCCCCACTCTACCAGATTGTTAATACTTCACATTTTTTCCAGATAATAATTCATTTGCTTGATTAGATTTATATATTGATAGTACATTGTTTAATTTATTGTTTTTGTCATATAGTGTTTTATTTTGGTATTTATATTTTTTCACTAATTCATCATGACTTATTTCACACAAATTAATTGATTCTCTATTAAATATTCCTTATTTGTATTTATTAAACAATATTCAAAATTATAATCCCCCTACACCATACCCTCTATTAATTACTAGTAATGGACCTGTTATACCCTTCTTATTTATATAATTTTTCTTAGCATCATTTGCGTACTTTTTATTGTTAATGTATTTGACTGTATATTTGAGCAATAAATTTAAATTTATTAGTGTTTTATTATTAAAAATGTTAATTCAATTTATACTTATTATAAACTGTAATTATAGTGACAAAAAATATAAAATTGAAATACATTTCTAAATAATTAGAGATGTATTAACAAGCTATAAATACAGTATCATGTTTCTCCGTAAAGATCAGCCTAAGTTCATGAAGAAGCGCCATATTGCTAACTCCAACAATAAGTTTCGTAAGCATCAAAAGCATATTACTAAGGAACCTATCTTTGATATTCTAGATAAGCGCACCAGGGGTTTTGATATTAAGAAATCACGGTTCAATAAGGATATTATTAATCATGAAATGGATATGGTAGCTACTAATGTTATTCTATATATACTATGTATTTCTAAATTTTAAGTAAAGCTATTTAAATACTATCGGGGTGGGTGGGATTAATAAATAATATTATGATTCGTTAAATAAAAGTTCTTGTTCTGGTTTTTTATTAGTAAATTCTTGAAGTTGTTGCTCTAATATTGTTATTTTTTCATCTTTTTGTTTGATAATATTTTGTAATTTATTAAGTAGTTCAACAATTTGTGTATGGTCTAAAGAAACTTCACCCATTTGTGGATGATTCATTATAATTTGAAGATTTCCTTGTTGTTGTTGTTGTTGTTGTTGTTGTTGTTCCATAGCTTTTCGTTGTTCCATTAATTCTTTTGTTTGTTGAATAACATCTGGTTTCATTTCAGGCTTACCTGGGTCATAGTTATTTAAAATATCATCAATATCATGAAGAAAAAACTGTTTTAGTTCTAGGTTATCTTTTCCTAGAAAATAGTCAACATCCTTATCTGTAGGCTTGACAAATTTCGTATTAGCAGTATTAAGTAACGTTTTTTTATCAAATGTATTATGAATATGCGAAAAGACGAGAATTGTATGTTTTGGATCTAATTGAACAAAAGGAATAGTATAATTTTTAAGAATCTCTTTTTCTTCTGCTAAGCACGCATGTTCATTATATTTACTTTGTTTTAGTAGTTCTCGTTTGAACGCAAAAGTACCTGCTGTAGCATGATTTGGACCATATGGTCCAAATTGAATCATTTTTTGTATATGTTTAAACCAAATATAAATTTCACTACTCCCTGCACAGAGTGCTTTAGGATGAGAAGTTAATATATCGACGGCATGTGAAATTCTTGTGGGTGGGTAGTAATCATCATCATCCATATAAACAATAATTTCTCCCGAACTATAAGAGTGTAATAGATTACGTTTTTTCCCTAGAGTAAGTTTATCGTCAAGTTTATAATATTTTACGTTAGGGTGGTTAGATACAAGATCTTCGATTTTATCAGTACCATCATCAATAATAATCCACTCTAATCTATCTTTAGGGTAGTCTTGATGATTAAAACATTGTAACATAGAACTGATAAATGGTCGTCTATTAAAAGTAGGTGTACAAACACTTACAAAAGGTTTAAGTTTATTTTTTGATTTATTCTGTTTTTTTTTACCCATATAATAAATCAAAACGAAATGTTTAAATAATAAACCGGTAATATTATACATTTCCTTGTTTTTTATATTATTTCTTGTTTTCTCTACCAACAACTATACCTTCTACTGCTGGTGGTGTTGTATCTATAATTTTCCCGGGCAAAACCGGAATAGCATTATTTAAAGCACCTCTACTATCCACTTTCAAATTAAATGTTTGACTTTATCAATATTATTTTCTTTATTGAATAATTCGGTTTCTTTAATTTTAGAAATTTCAGCGGCGGCACGCGCATTATGTGTGCTATTATCTATTGCAACTTTTTGATTATATAAATTTAATAAGGTGTCACCAACTTCATTGACAAGTGCCTTTGCAGTAGCTATAGCAGGGATCCCACCAATTTTAATAATATCGGATACTTTATCGCTAATAACAGGTGTAGTTGGTGAAAAAGAGGTAACATCGGGTGTATTATCATCGCGAATTCCAATTAAGAATTGTAAATAGTTATATGCAGCATAAATAATAAGTGAAACCCCAAACATTCTTGTACCAAAAAATAAAATATATTTGAAAAATGAAATAATAGTAGTTAAAATAACATGAGTTTCATAATGATCGTCTAAACATGATAATAGTGATATAACCATTACAGAAGATATAATTACTAAAATTGAATAAAAAATAAGACCTGTAACTTTAGTGTTACTGGATTTAAACATTATTTCATCAAACTTAGGAGCCATTTCTTTCAAATCTGCTTGTTCAACATTATTTAAGATAAAAGATATAATAATAATGGCAACAGGTAATTGTAGTAAACATATCAATAATGAAGAACCAATAATAAATGTCATAAAAAAAGCCATAGCCCCAGCTAATAAAAATTTAATATTTTCGTTTCCTGACCATAATAATCCCGTAACCATACTTTTGACTTCTTCATTAGAATGAAATTCTGGATGAATTAGTAAAACTTGAATAGCAACATAAAAAGCAGTTAAAACATTAGCCATAAATGCGCCAAGTACAATAGACCATGTAGGTGGAATATAATAAATGAATTCATGACATAATAAAATAATACCTAATCCATTGCATACTAAAAAGACTGTACCTAATAATTGTAACCATCTAAATGGTTCAATTTGATTCATAAGTAAAAAAACAGTGATAGGATTAGATTTTTCATCTTTAATAGAATTAATAAAATGTCGTTTTACATCAGGAATATTAATTAATGTAAATAGAGCAATACAAGAACCAATCCAACTAAAAAAAGAGATAAACATAACACGATTAGCGATATCTTTCAAAAATTGTGTTCTTTCATAAGAGTAATTATTATCAAATAATTTTTCAAATCCTAGTTTTTTATCCATTGAATTGATATGTTTCAAATATTTATTATTGAATCGACCAAATCCATCAGGTATCATATTAGAATATGTTCCTTTTTTTTGAGGTGAATTAGAGTTACTCTTATTGTTTTTTTTGTTTTTTTTGTTTGTTTGAGGTGGAGGTGGAGGTGGAGGTGGAGGTGGAGGTGGTAAATTTAAATTATGATTCTTATTTTTGTTGGAGTTCCTAGATTTTTTCTTATTTTTTTTGGAGTTCCTAGATTTTTTGGCCATTATACTATATGTATAATATATTCTAATTTATCATCATACCAAATTTATGTATTAAAGTCATATTTAATTTTGGTATCAAATAAATTCATCTAAAAAAACAGATATTTATATAAGAATGATTTCTCCCTTACTATTAATAGATAAATAATTAAATATATACTTATTTTGATAGTTTTTTTGTAGGTAACTTACAAGAAATTATGTAAATAGAATTTTCAGTAACTGCAATAAATTCATTTTCAACTTTAAATATTTTAGAAATAGGACTAGTATATTCATCGGCACTTTTAACTAAAAGTTTTTCTTCCGTTGGTTTAATACCAATAAAGGCATTTTTAGAAACAGATTCTTCCCAATAATCTAAAAGAATAGGTTTATCATGTTGAATAGATAATTTAGCAGCATGTTGGAGAGTGGTATGTGATGGATATTGTTCTAGTTCGCCGTATTTAATAATTTCAGACATAATCAATAGGTTATATAAATAAAATGTATTTATATTTTAAAATACTAAATATATATGGTTGATTTTTCAATAACAGAAAACTCAAATTATAAAAAGGAATTATCAAATACATATAAAGAATGTGTAGATAGTTTCCAAGAAATTGTTACAAAATATATTAATCAAATTAATACATTAGTTGATAAAGATATTTCTATAATATTAATAGGGTTAGATGCTATACAAAATATATTTTGTATATTATTGATAAAAACCAAAAATTTAGAGTTAGTTATAAGTAATTGCAATAAAATAATTTATTATTATTTTGAGTTCATATCACAAATGGCGACTACAAATAAAACTCAATCAATTTTAAAATTAACAGCTAAGGATGCTAAAATATTTATATATAAAAAAACTATTTATGAAGTATTAGATGTAGGTAATTCACTAAATGAGACAGAAGAATTAAAATTTAGTAGCATAAAAAAGTATACATTAATATATACAGATTTACTAACATTATTATTATGGTCTTGTAATATAAATATTATTATAAATAATATTGACAATATAAATAAGAATAAACAGTTTACTGAAAAAGAACATGAGTTAATAACGAAAGTAGTGGAATATTGTGAACAAGTAGATAAAACTAAGAAAACAGACGAAATTCATGATAAAATAAAAAAATTATTTGATGAAATAATAAAATCTAACATAAAAATAGACAACTAAAAATAGAGAACCAATCTATTTGCTAATGAGCATAATTTTTTTACGGGTTTTTTTATGTTTAACACTACTTATTTTAATATATGAATCATTAACAACTATATTGGAATATTCTTTATAAAATATGTCTTTTATTTGATTATATAGACAATAAATATCTATTAATTCACATTTACCGACGATTAAAACACTACCAGTCCTAAAAATCATGAATGAAATTTTTTTACCATTTACATAAATTTGACTACGAATTCCCGGATATGAACAAGGGTCATATGAGGTATGTATATTATATTGTGTTTTTAAGATATTTGTAAAAATCTCTCGATTTAAACAAAATCCACAAGTAAAATTAGAATTAATGAGAACAGTTTCATGTTCATTTTTACAAATGATATTCAATCCACAATATTCACTAAATATGGCGATTAAACAGTTGATAATTTGTTGATGCGATTTATCTGATTTAATGCCGGGTAATTCCAGTTTTCCTGTATTAAAAACTTTAACATGAGCTTCTTTGAATTTTGACTCGTCTATTTCATCTTGAACCCTAAAAATCAAAACAAAACAATTATAGAAAGCACTTTTTTTTCGGCATCTATATGATATTATATCTTTTTCACAAATCCCAATATTAATTTTACGGATATCTTTATAGATATTTTTATCTTTATTGTTTACGTATGATAGTTGTTGTAAATTATAATAAGGATAATATTTGAGTTTATTTTCAATGAGTTGAACTTCTTCTTCTGTTTTAAATGTATATTTCATTTGTTTTTTAATAACACCTACAGAGGTTGTTGTGAAAGGAATAATTGGTATTTGCCAAAAACATTTATTGATATCTATTAGAGAAGAAAGATATGAAATTTTTGTAGTAGTTGAAATATATAATTCACTACATTTAGGAATTTTAGAATTTAATAATACTTTTTCATTTGAACTATTATTATCAAAGTTTAACATTTGACAGGCACTATTAGAACAAAATGAATCCCAAGCATCATCACAATTATAATCCATTCAATTGAGATTATTCAAAAAATAATAATTTCTTTAAGTTATTTTTTGAATTCAATTTTATTTTTTATGTTTTTTTATGTTTTTTTATGTTTTTTTATGTTTTTTATGTTTTTTATGTTTTTTATGTTTTTTATGTTTTTTATGTTTTTTATGTTTTTTTATGTTTTTTATGTTTTTTATGTTTTTTTATGTTTTTTATTTTTAGAATTAAAAAGTAGACAGAAAAAAGTAGTTATAAAAATATAAAAATATAAAAATATAAGAGAATATATAAATGAATATTGTATATTCATATAACCCAGATGTAACAAATTTGAATACTAGTATAACAACCAAAAAAAATATATATGCTATATATGAACAATCATATGGAGAAGATGATAACATAAATAATAATAATATAACAAGTCAAAAAAACATATTTGAATATAACATAGGTAAAAATATGTTTGACCCCAATAAATCATCTCCTCCTAATGATTTTAAAATTCATGCGTATATGCGTATGAATAAATATTAGTATTCAACAGAAGCACAATCTATAAAATCTGGTAAAATAAATTCATAAAATATTAATATCAATGAATCATCATCTATGTTTATATTATGATAAATATATGATAAATTTGTTAAAAATTCGGAAGTTAGTTTTTTACGTGAACGAAGATTATAAAATGTAAACGATATAATATCTTTCAAAAAATCTATATTTTTTTTTTGAGAACGAAAAGCTTTTTCTTTAAAAACTGATATTTTATTAATATTTTTAGTAGTCAAATTATTTGACAATAATATAGAAAAATCTTTATAATTTAAAGAGTTATAATTTTGACTCAACCTATTTAATTGTATAAAATTTATCATACTTCTTAAGTCAGATTTATAAAGTTGAATAATATGTGTTATTGATTCATCTGACAAATTAAGATTTTCTGTTTGTGATATATTTTTAATAAAAGAAAAAACGGCGTTAAACGGATGTGTATTAAAGCGAAACATAATAAAGTTTTGGGCTAAAGAAGAATCAATTTTACTTATATAATTACATATTAAACAAAATCTAACATTAAAATTAGCATAGTGTTCAATAACACATTTCAATGCTAACTGTGCGGTTCTTGTCATATAATCAATCTCATCTAATATTATAAATTTCATACCATCTTGAAAAAGACCATTAGAACAAACAAATTGTAAAATATGTGTTCTTATTATATCTATTCCTCTTTCATCTGATGCGTTAAGATGTATGATTAATGGTGTATTTGTATGAGAATGAAATGTGTTAATAATATTAATAATAGTTGTTGTTTTTCCTGTTCCTGGCGGACCGAAAAAAATCATATTAGGGAAGTACATTTTTTTAGTAATAATATTTTGAAATATTATCTTCTTCAATGGGTCAAGTACAATATTATCAAAACAAATAGGACGATATTTTTCAACCCATGGAATTTTTGTATTCTTATCCATTTATTAATAAAAAAAAAGTATTTAAATTGATACATTAAATAAGAAAAATGGATGATAGTATAAATATACAAAAACCAAAAAGACGCGGAAGAAAACCTAAAGGTGGTAAAGTTATATCTGAAAATTTGATAAGTACGCAAATAAATACAAAGAAACAAGCAGTGATTGTTCATTTAAACTGCACATCTTATGATATACAATTATTGAGTATAAATACCAACAATATAAAATATGACCCAGTTATCGAATCCGTTGTTAGTTATACTGAAGTATTAGATAATAATTACGAAATTATATCTGAAAGTATTACATATGATAATGATATTAAAAAACCAACAAAGAGCGAATCTCATATAAATTCATTTAGCGTTTCATCGTCGTCATCGTCGTCTATATCTTTAATGGAGGAAAAACTCACTAATTTGAAAAATAATTTAGAAACGATAGACTTATGTAACGTAAAATCAGCTTGTTTTTGGTGTACATACCCTTTTGATAACAGTCCAATACATATACCTAAGTGTTATAAAAATAATAAATTAAATGTATATGGATGTTTTTGTTCTCCCGAATGTGCGTTAGCATATTTAATGAGTGAGACTTTGGACGAATCCACTAAATTTGAAAGATGTCATCTACTTAATCATACATATTCACAAATATTTGACTATACTGAAAATATTAAACCAGCATTGAATCCTCACTATACTCTGGAAAAATTTTTAGGTAATCTTAAAATAGAAGAATATAGAAATATGAAGAATATCAGACAATTTACATTTGTTGATAAACCAATGACACTTATTACACCCGAATTTACAGAAGACACGCAGAAAATACCTATTCATAAAAGTAATTAAATTACATAATTCGGTGTAAATATTCAAGGATGTAAAAAATTATAAAATTGAAATAAAAATAAATTAAATAAAAATAATACTAATAATTAGTATATTGATTATGAGTAACAATTCATATTATGATTTATTAGATGAAACATGTAAAGAGCGTGAAAGAATTATTAAAATGAGTAGTCATGCACCATGTCCTCCGGATTTTCCTCCAGAACTAAAACATATGTGGGAAAATGATTTGGAATTTTGTTTAACACCTATGCAGGTAGGTTTTATGCGTTTAGATGAAGAAAGAAAAAAAAAACAGAAACACAAAATTAAAATATAGTTATTTATCTAACATATTTCTAATAGAACTATATTTTTGTTGATTATTAGATTTCACTCTTACATTATGTGATTCATCTTTCATTATTGTTGTCGCACATGAGTTAAAATATTGTTTAACTATTTTTTCTACATTATTACCGGTGTCATTCATTTTTTGTTTTATTTCGTCTTCACTAAAGTTTGTATTAGTTTTAATAAAACTAATTTTTTTATCGTAATCCATTATTTATTTATAGTAAATAATATAAATAAATGATATTAAACGAAAAACATCTAATATAATTAGCATATGGTTTTAAAAGTGAATGAAATTGTTATGCATAAGTGCACAATTAATATCAATCATAATGGTGGTGTTTTGAATAAGAAAATGTTAAAACACTTGAAAAAAAAAGCATTTAAAAAAGCAGAAAAAGTAGAAAAAGTAGAAAAAGTAGAAAAAGCAGAAAAAGTAGAAAAAGTAGAAAAAGTAGAAAAAGCAGCAGCAACAAAAGCAGAAAAAGTAGGGCTGAGTATTGATGAAGTAGAAACTCTAGAAGATAATAAACGTATAACTTTTTGTAAAGAAGATTTACCTTATAGACAAACAACATATACATCACAAATTAATGATGTTATTAACCTGATTGATGAAACAGAAATAGATGATTATGTAAAAATCAACAATACTAACTATGTTAAAGAAGAAGATGAAGATGAAGAAGATGAAGATGAAGATGAAGAAGATGAAGATGAAGAAGATGAAGAAGATGAAGAAGATGAAGATGAAGATGAAGATGAAGAAGATGAAGATGACAACAATTCTAATATTAAATTAGAAGAATCTACAAATGTTTTACTAGTATCACATAATGATGATAATCATGACGAAGAAAAAGATAGAGAAGATGTTAAACCAGAGAATGATGATAATCATGACGAAGAAAAAGAAACGGATGATGACGATAACGTCGAAGATGACGAAGAGGATGCCGAAGAGGATGCCGAAGAGGATGCCGAAGAGGATGCCGAAGAGGATGCCGAAGAGGGAGTATTTGATAAAGAAATAGAAGGAAAAAAATATTATGTAACAGATGAACAAAATGGTAAAATTTACGAAAATATAGATGAAGATGTAGGTGATTTAGTCGGATATATTAAAAATGAAAAAATACAATTTATATAAATGATATAAAATAATATGAAGAATTATATAGAATGACATATATTTTGAATACTAAGTGGACATTATATCTTCATTATCCAAATGATAATAATTGGGACGAAAATAGTTATAAAAAGATTGATACAATAGAAACATTAGAAAGTGGTATAATCCTACTCAATAAAATATCTCCAAATTTGTATAAAAAATGCATGTTTTTTTTGATGAGAGAAAATATTAAACCAATGTGGGAAGACGAAGAAAATAAATATGGTGGTGCATTTTCTTATAAAATACCAGAACAAAACTTAAAAGATATATGGATGGGTCTATCTTATCAGGCTATCGGTGAAACCTTACTTAATGATGAACATGAATCTATATTAGTAAATGGTATAACTTTATCACCGAAAAAAAATTTTGGGATTATTAAAATTTGGCTAAAAAATTGTACAGTGGATTACCCAAATGCGGTAAATTATTTCGAAAATATTAGTAAAGAAGATTGTATATTTAAAAAACATATTTCATAATAAATAGTTATTTTTAGTAAAACCTAATAAAAAATCTTAATTATTATACATATTATAAAACGATTCATAATAAATTAATATCAATTCTAAGAGAACCTCCACTAATAAATAACTTAATTATAAATGATTATTGTAGACAAAAACACTTGAAGAACGATTAATATAAGAGATAAATATCAGGATAGAATTCCTGTTGTATGTCAAAAAATACCGGAAAGTAAACTAGATATTTTATTAAAAACAAAATATTTAGTACCAAAAGAATTAACAACTTCACCGTTTTTATATATCGTAAGAAAACGATTAAAACTTAATGGCGAGAAAGGGTTATTTTTATTTGTTAATACTGTTGTAGCATCATCCTGGTATACAATTTCTCAATTAGACCAAGAACATCGTGGAGAAGATGATTTTTATATTTATCATATGCTGAAGAAAATGTCTTTGGTTAGTAACAAACTAAACTATAAATAATTTCTGTCTATATAAGTATTAGGATAAATAACATATTTTATAGTTGAATCCGCATATTTTTGAATAAAAAATTGCTTATCATCATTATTTAGTATTAATCCATTATTAAAATATCTTTTAAAGTGACGATTAAGTTGAGCTAATTTATTATGTATTAATAACCGAATTCCACACTTTATAAATATTTTATGTTTTTTATATATTATCTTATGATTAGTTCTATCATGTATATTACCATATAAATCAGTTATATTATTATGATATAAAATGTGGTTATTATAAGAATAGTTTAATTTATAATTCAACCCACGAATATGATTTATAACATTATTCATATTCACAAATTCAAATATATATTTAACTAATTTAGTAGATAAATATATATTCATATTATTTATATTATTTATATTATTTATATTATTTATATTATTTGTATTATTTATATTATTTGTATCATTCATATTATTTGTATTATTTGTATTTATTTATACATCATAATTAATTTTAATAGTCGGGTCACAAATTTTATCATAATCATAAAATGTCCTTGCTGATTGCGAAAGAGAACAGGGGGTTAACCATATAGATAAACATAAATCTTCAAACTTTGAGCCAGGAATCTTTTTTTGTGTTCTTATAAGATTTCGTGTTCTATATGAAATAATCATTATCCATATGATGGATAAGTAGTAAAAAACATAACTAGTTATTTTAAAATATGGATGTGTCAAATATGCTAATGAAATAAAAAAGAAATACATCAAAAAAACCGAACAATTCTTTTGGTCTGTCACATGATAATATAAAAAACTAACATATAAGTTAGGTGTTATAAAAGAAAAAAGACATGTTGGGTAAATATTATTAAAACAATCACAAATACCATCTTTCCATTTATAAGTAATAGTACTATAGGGAGGTGATATGTTATCTTCATCTATTAATAAATGTTCTGTTTGGTTATTATCAAATACAGGGTTAGCAATAGATATTTTTTCCAGAGGTAAGTTTTCAATACTACTAGTAGAGTTATTTAAAGCATCTAAATCACTAGTATAATCTAATCCTAATGGATTATGTAGATTAATGTTATCATTATCTAAGTTATCATCATCTAAGTTATCATTATCTAAGTTATCATCATATACTTGTTGTAGGTGACTATTATTTGGAATATCTGGTTGAATTGACGACATAATTTGAATTATATTTATATTTTATTATGATTCTATTTTTATTATGATTCTATTTGTATTATAATACAAATAGAATCTCAAAGAATTAAATCTAAGATGGCAATTGTGCTAGACATAGTTTAATCTCTCCTAATGATGCAACATAATATTTTATAATAAGTGGGCGATCATTTTCTAAATAAATTTCTAAAATATTACAAAGATTTGTACACTTTATAAAATACGATAAGTTTTTTAGAGAAAATACACCTTGAATTATTTTTTTACAATCTTTTTGCTCTTTAAAAACCATAGCCCCTTCTGATGCTCCACGAGATATTTCAACTTGTGCAAATGCTCCTTGACATTTGAAAATAAGTTCATTATCAACGGAACGAATTTCTAATTTGTCACTAAGTGGTGTAAGATCGCGAATAATTTTTTGAAAATCGGCTGAGGGTAAATTAATAATAGAAGAAAATGATACTGATGGAATTGCTAATTCTTCGCCATCTGGTTCAATCAACCTAAGTTTTTGTGTTTTGCATTGTTTTATGTCACCATTTTCAAATTTTAGACCAAGATATGTAGTAACACCATCATTATAGTCATTTTTTTCAATATAAATAGTTAATGTATCATCATTATCTATTGTATTTATTAGTTTAAATAAATGAAACATATTAACCCCGATAATAATTTTTTCACACCCACAATGGAAGAATTCAAAATTTTCAGCCTTGAGATGTAAATGAGCTAATATGGTGTGTGATTTATCCATATTAATAATACGCATACCGTCTTTTTGAAAAGAAATATTAGTTTCAATTAATATATCTTTTAAAGCTGTCATTAGTGTCCTGAATGGGGCAATTTGAACTGTTTTTATAGTTAATATATTATTATCCACCTCAGACATATATTAATAAAAATTTAAAAGCTTTAAATAATAAATTATATTCAATAAAATACCATAAAAATACTATAAAAAGAATTAAAAATTCAATTAAGTAGATGCTGGTATCTCTGTAAAATTAAAGTTTTTAATATATACTCTATGTGTTTGTCTATTAAGTATAAGTCGTAAAATAAATGAAGAGGTATTATGAAAAGATATAGAATGTGATGAGAATCCATCAGTATTCCCTCTATCACTACTCCAGGCACGTGGTGATAAATTGTCAATATTTTGCGATATTAATTTATGTTCATCATAATATGTTCTATCTGAATCAAATTGTAAAAAATCGAAATTTTGTGCTATAGCACCAAGCCATACATCAAGTGTTGCTGCTGTATTAATTTCGCCTCCAGCATCAAATGTTAATTCATATTGAGTATTTGGTTTTAAATAAAAGTCCTGATATAGATAAATATTATCAATGAAAAAAACAGTCACACCTTTAGCTACTCCTAATGATGTACCCGTATGTATTTGATGACTTTTTGCTTGTTGACCTGGTGTGTTTGCTAGATTGACAGGTCTGTATAAACTCCAGCCTTTTGGATAGTATTGAGAATTTCCAAATAGACCCCATGATCTTGAATATGCTTGACCATTTCCACTTAAATCTTCTACATATTTATCGAACTTTGTAATTCTTTCTGTTGAATATAACTCACCGTTTATTAAACCATATATTTTGAATAAATAAAATGCTGATAAATTATCTATAATCTGTGAACCACTATTTAATATATTTGTATATAAGTACTGATAATGCTTACCACCAGGCCAATTGACATAATTAGTACTAGTAGAGCCATCAATTTCTGTCCAACCCGCTAGCTGTACAAAACTCCATCTAGTATCTTTTATTACATAAGCTTGTGTATTTTCTTTTAATATAAGTGTGTTTGAATCACCTGTATTAATATCGATTGTCCCCAACTAAAGGTAAATTTAATGAATCCGGTAATACATTTGTATCGTAATACAAATCTCCATAAACAGCACCATCTAAAAGTAATTGAATTCCATCTGTTGCAATAGGTAATTGTTCACCATTAAATGAAATACTATAATCACGTAGACCAGTCTTTAATACATTATTATAAACTCTAGTTTCTATATTAACATTAAAAGGATAAACAGTTCTACCTCTAATTCCTGTAAGTTGTCCTGGATTTGAATAATGAGCATACATTATTTTTAGAATACTCTTATCTGTAAATGAGAAACCGGCTGAGTGATCAGTGGGATCTACCGTAAATATATGTTCTCCACCAGCACCATCATAGTTATATAAGGTTATCGTGTAATTACCATCTTGTAAAAATTGGATATCCATTTTAGTTTCCTTATGTAATGTTGAACCAACTGGATAAGATATTCCGGATTGTATTTTATTAATAGAAATATAATTCTGATATAATGAAAATTGTATACCCGAGAATTGGGTAGCACGATACGCCGTAGGACCATTTATTGGTAGTATATCTTCAAATTCTAAATAAAAATTATATACTTCAATTGGCTCTTCATCGGGAACTAAAGAAAAGTCAACAGTTCGTTTAATTGTCACTATATTATTATAAAAGTCTGGGTCTTGTGGATTAAGCTCTGCTAGTACATATGCTGGATATGGATGGTAAGAAACCATTGATGTAGTTTCTGACTGTGATTGGAAGAAATCTTTAACAGTAAATGTATCATATAATGACGTAGAACAATTGAAATTTAGGTCACGTCCGAATGATAAAGACATTGGTAATAATTCTAATAATCCATCTTGCTCTTCCTCAGGAATAAATTCAATTAATTCTGTGCCGGTAAATACTATATTAGAAATATCACTTGAAATATCAGCGTCTTCATCTATTAATATCGCAGCACGTAATCCGGGTTTATCAATATCTGCAGTAGATTTTATTCTTATATATCTGGAAATAAATGGTGTTGTTACAAGTAATCTAATATATTGATTATGATGGAATTGTAGTTCAGATGTGGATATATTATATTCTTTTTGTGAGCTATTTATTTCGAATGTTTCGACATCTTCCCATTTATATGAACTATTTGAAATATCTTCTACTAATGTTTGTAATACAAGTGTGGTTGAAAAGTATTGTGTAGCGTACATACTATCTTCATTAATTGGTGGACGAACAACTATACCTGTTATGTAACGAGGCTTTAAATTATCTAATATTATAGATTGGTAATCATTATCAGTATCGGTTTTCCATCCACCATTCGAGTTTAACATACTCCCTGTATCGTTATTATATGTCTCTGTGAGTTGTGTAGAATAATATCTATTTTCTTCATCGGTATCAAATGTTTTAAAGTATTCTAGAGTTTCCGGAATAGGAGTAGAATCTGCTACGAATCCAATGCGCATACTACAAGAAGTATTCCAAGCACTTGGTTTTACTTTTATATATCGTGTTATTACCGATTCTGTGAATGGATATGTATATGTATCTGTTAGTGAATCATAGGTATTAGGAGAATTTGTATTGAAATTTTCTAAAACAACCCAGATATATTGACCACTAGTCTCATTATAAATATCACTTGATATTTCGAATTGTGTGACATTTCCTACACCACCCGAACCATCTTGAATTTGAATCGATTTAACATTATATAGTCGACCTAAATCTATAACAGCACAAGGATAATTATCAAACGCACCATTAGCGGTATCACCTAAAAATGTACCGGAATTTGCGGTCCAAGAACCACCCGAATTTAACATACTTCCAGTGGAATCATAATATGGGGTTGTAGATGTGGTAGATGAATAATAACGATTATTTTCAGGAGGATTAATAAGTATGTCTAGGACCGGGTCTTCTTCATTCAAATCAGTCACAGTATAAATAATAGCTCCTCCACCACCACTACCAGCAGCTAATGGATGACCACCGTTGTGTCCGGAATCACCACCTCCTCCACCTCCTCCACCATATGAACCACCACCACCACCAAAACAATTTCGGGAAAATGAGCCCCCATTGTCTATCCCTGCAATACCTCCACTTGGTCCTCCGCCGGCTTGGGCGTTATTTATACTTCCTGTTGCTGGATTTGAGCTAGAACCGCCCGAATAATATCCAGTACCCCCGATAGACATTGCTATAGACCCGTTTTTTCCATCACCCCCACCACCACCACCACCACCAGTAAATAATTCTAATGCGCCATTACCACCATTTCCGCCTGCTGCATCACCCGAACCACCTCCACCTCCACCAGGACCATAATTATAACCATTTTTTCCAGGCGATGCTATACTATAATGTTTAGCATCTCCACCACCACCTCCAATACCATTAATATCCCCATTCATAGTTGTTGTCCCTCCTAAACCTCCTATTCCACCTGAAACATTAATAGGATAACCTGTTTTTCCACCATATGCTATATATGAAATATCTATTAAGGATAATGCTGTATCAGTACCATCTTCACCAGTTGAACCACCACTTCCTACAAATAAATTTATATTAGTATACTTACTTACAGTTATAGTTTTTCTCATAACTCCACCTCCACCTCCACCACTACCACCCGAATTCGTGGTAACATAATTTCCCCCACCACCACCTCCACCAATCAAGTAAAAAGTATAGCGATTATTTGGTGCTAATACAAGTGAATGTTCGCCAGATATATCAATTATTGTGGTTCCTTTAGTTATAGGTGGAATTGTAACATCTACTTTTCTCCGTTTTGTAGCAATGCTTCCATATTCATCTGTCACCGTATATTTAATATAGTAAGAACCAACTTGTGAAAAATCCACTTCCCCATCTACACCTGCAGTAAAACCTGTTTGCGAATTAAGGTCTGCTATAGAATATGTATTTATTGGTTCTGATTCATAAATATGAATATTATCCAACCAAATCATATTATCACCCCCAGTAATATGATTGAATATTACCGTATGAGATTCGGATGTTATTGTAAATGTACAATTTAAAGTTCTTTCCTCACCAGTTGAACTAGTACTAACAGTAACTGATTTATTTAATATAACATTCTCTGAGGTATCGATACATACGTTCAATGTAGATGTAGAACTACGATTATGTGCTTGAAAGTTAATAGTACATATATTTCCGATGGTTAATCCTGATAAAGTGCGACTTAAAGTAATATTATTACGAATTCCAATAATTTGATTTCCATTGAGTATATTCTGATTACCATAACCACTTCCACTCCCATTGATAAGAAGTGGACCGATCTCGTAACTGACTCCACTCCCAAGATTGTCGTGCGTGCCCGTTGTATAGTTCCAACCAGGTATTATAAGATACCCTTTATGATAGGAAGGCCCACGACCGTCCGAATAAGTAACGAAACTATTGGTAGATAGCGAAATCTCTTCCCATCCCCACGTCTCATCTACGAGTCGTGGATATGATTCATAAATATGAATATTATCCAACCAAATCGTATTATCACCCCCAGTAATATGATTGAATATTACCGTATGAGATTCGGATGTTATTGTAAATGTACAATTTAAAGTTCTTGCCTCACCAGTTGAATCAGTACTAACAGTAACGGATTTATTTA
>Ga0115562_1000208_pt1 | contig 44703 bp, 48 predicted proteins | sample COGITO_mtgs_1105_6_FD_87200 | JGI IMG/M metagenome (GOLD analysis project Ga0115562, IMG submission 87200) | Pelagic marine microbial communities from North Sea - COGITO_mtgs_110516 | ecosystem: Environmental > Aquatic > Marine > Epipelagic | place: Germany:Helgoland, sampling site Kabeltonne...
ACCAGAACCGTTTCTTCTGACCCTTCTTACCCGCCATTTCTGCCCTCAAGATGTCCACTATCAATGGTGGACACTATCAACACACTCTATGACGCGTCAGTGCAGCCAGGCCGGACGCTTACGCTATATCTGTTCGTCGGCACTGACCGCAGAAGTAAGTTCGCTGTGACCCAACGCGTGGAAAATGCCAACCGGCGAGCGGCTTGGGAGTTCCGCCAGCATATGCTCGGAGCCGAGCTTTACCAAGTCCAAACCAGTCTCACAGATAACGGCATCCAGTTCGCCCAGCAGCCCCAGAACCGGAACACGGCCTGTTCCAGACCGATGCGCTTTGACATGATCTGCGACGCCAATGGGGTCGAGCATCTGCTGACGAAACCCAACCATCCTTGGACCAATGGTCAGGTTGAGCGGATGAACCGAACGATCAAAGAGGCTACGGTCAAGCGCCACCACTACGAAAGCCATGATCAACTGCGAACACGCCTCTACGACTTCCTAGCAGCCTACAACTTCACCCGACGGTTCACGCCCTACGAATACATCTGCAAAATCTAAACATCAGAGCCAGAAAGATTCATCCTCAACCCTATTCACAAGATGCCCGGAATAAACAGCTAGTCGGGGTGCCCCAAGGGCCATCGACTGCGCCTCTCTCCCGCCAATGCCGCCATGATAAAACAGGTGATGGCCGCAAAATTCGCTTGTTAATCGTGCCAACTGGACGAGTGTATTTCACGATGCGAACGGGTCGGCAGTACTAGCCCGGGATTGGCTAAGCATGCGCGGGGAGTAGCTGAAAAGACATGCCACTGACTTCTGAACAATTGAGCTTCCTCAATAGATTCTTGGGTACCGATGTCGGCACGGCCAGTGATGACAACACATCCGATGAAGCTGCGGACGTGGATGTAATGGCCATCTGGCGCAAGGCCAAGGAGTCCACGGATCAAAGTATCGCGAACCTGCAAAAGGCGCTCAAGTCTTACAGCCATCCGGATCTGGACCGGATCGCAGATGCGGGGCTAAACGGTATCACCGACACCAACCAGACCGGAATCATGCGCGCGCTGATGGAATACAGCGCCGCCCCAGCGCACAAGAAGGAAAGCGCGTCAGCCAAGCTGGTGGCGCAAACCGATGCCTATGCCTCTTTTCTCGAAAATAGTGCGTTGATCAACTTGGCCGAACAGAACCCGTTTGGCGTCAGGGTCGAAATCCGCAGGCCGCTGTTGGCAACGCTGACAAAAATCGCACGGATCGCTGCATAGTCTTTGCATGATGCTTGAACAGGAGCCAGCATGCCAGTCACCCCACTGAAACGGACCAGTCTGGACAAGGCAAAGGGTCTTCTGACCAAATTCCTTGCGCACCAACAGGCGCTGTCGGGACAGATTGAACAGGGCGCCGAAGAAATTTCGGGCGAACGGCAAGAGAAGGTCCTAGCATTGTCAGCGGCCTACGAGGCCCGCAAACAGGCAGTCGCGTCCCGGGATGCGAGGCAAAAGCGGATTGAGGAGCTGCCCAAAGATATCGCGGATATGGAGTTCCAGCTGGTCTACGCGCTCAACCGTCGTTCAGCGTTTGTGCGAGAGAATGCCGCGCTTGAACGGCAACGGTTCGATGCCAAGGAGACCTATGACGAGACCAAGCTAAAAATGGCTGCGGTCGATGCCGAGATAGAGTTGGCCATGGGCGCGGCGCTGGATCATGCCCCCAAGACGAGCGATCCAACCGTCACGCTGGACCCGGCCATTCAGGAATGGGCCGAGAAATTTGGCACCCTATCCAAGACCGAGACGGTCGCATTTTTCAAGGCGTCTTCCGAGAAGGCGGGTGCCCAGATCGACCTGCGAAAGATCGACGCAGAAATCGCGAATTGCGAAATCGAACGTCGTGGGATCGAGCGGCAGATACCACTTCTGGAGGACGAGATTGCGGGTCTCAAGTCGGCGCTGTTAACAGCGCAGAACCAACAGGGTGCACGTGAGGATGCCGTCCTGGTGCACCAAGGCACCATCGACCAGATCAAAACCGACCTTGCCGATCTTGCCCATAAAAGTGGCTTGCACGAGATGCTGAGCGTCGAAGCGATTGCGGTCGATATCGCGCTGATCGAGGCCCATGACGAGGCGCGTGACAACCTGCTGTCGCTCAAGGCGGCGCTGGCAGCGCTTGATGCGTCGAACCTGTCGACCAAGGACAGGAAAGTGTTCAAACCGTATCTGGACAAGCGTGCGGAACTTGTTGCTGTGCTGAGGGGCATCGACAGGACTGCGTCGCTTTTCGACAAGGTTCCGGAATTCGAGACCATTTATGATGATGGCACGGACCTTGCCGGGTCTATTGACGGCTATCTGGTATCGAGCATTTTCCAGGACGCAGCGCAGAGATCGCGTGAGCGGTTGTTACAGGACCCGATCAAGGACCAGATCCTCAAGGACGTCTTGGAAAAGAATAATGCGAGCGCGCCGAGCGATGAGCATAAAGTCGATTCGATCGGCGTAGATCACAGTGTTCTGGTCGCGGCCTCCAAGATCGGGGACAAGGCGAGCCTGGTTGTCAGCGATGCCCAGATGGACCATGTCCGCGAAGCAGCGCAGAAAGATTATGACGCAAAAGCCCAGATTATCGTCGAACGCTTGCTGGCCGCGGCAGCAAAAGTAGCTGAAATTCAGCGCCACAAGGATCTGGATTTGACTGCGGCGGACGAGCTTTATGCGGATCTGAATGCGACCGAGCGCCGCTCAGAGTTGCAAAGGTTCAAGAATATGGCACCGGATGACGGCACCGTTGTTGGGCTGCGCGCGGCCCTGCGCCAGGCGTTGAAGTTGCAAGGGTGCCCCGACCCTGAGTTGTGGCGCAGAATATTGGGGCTAAGCGGCAATCCGGATGTTCGCAGTGCTAAACAGTTGAATGCGTGCGATGGCGAGACCTATCCGTCCCATGCCACGTTTTACGCAGATTGCCTCGGGGCTGCCGCGAAGAATAAGATATCTCTTACCGATAAAAATGATGCCAAACCCAAGGCCGGTGACATCATCGATAAACTGTTCGGGACCGGAAACAAACTCGGGCGTGCGCATTCGACCCTCGAGGTATTCGGCTATGACAGCAAAGAAAATCCGCATGCATATTATAAATCGAATGGCTCGCATCATCTGACCAAAATTCCTGAAGCCTTTGCAAGCGTCGTCGATGGCGAGGACGAAGGCTGGATAAAGGAAGTTGGGGACCACATTCGCGAGCAGTTGGATGACAAGATAGCGGACCTGCATGCCAAGGTTCAGCACTGGCTGGATACAGATGGCAAGCGTTGAACTGAAGCCTGGGATCGGCCGAAACGATACATCACGCTACATTGGGCTAAAATTGAAACTGCGGTTTCTGTTGAAAGAGATATGCGCGAAAGTTGGTGACGCTTGATCAGGCGGCGGCTTGAACGCGGCGGAGACCGTCGCGGAACTCAACCTCTTGGACGATCTTGGGCAAGCGGTTTTGAGCGTCGAGTTTGCGCCATTTCCTCTACGCCCATATCATCAGCTTGAACGCCATGGCCAGACAGGTCGTGCGGCTGAGGGCACCAAGAACGGGTGCTTCGCGTTCGCCCACTCGTTCGCTGCGTACCTGAACATCCAACCAGCGGAGTAGGTCGGCGTAGCTGGCGGCTAACGGCACCTTGCCCGATTAGTTCATCGGTTTCCACGCGAGGCTTAAGAAGTGCCACAATTCCCGGTAGATTCAGGGCGGCACCGGTATTGGCGGCCTGCAGCCGATTGGGGGATTGCAGCCATGCACTGAAGTATCGCGGCGGCGTAAAAGGTTTGATTGTAAATCATGGAATAATCCTGAAGAAGGTTGTCTTTCAGACCCATTCCCTCCGCCAAAGCCTGAATTTTTTAACTTAAATGTCTTCCGGTGTTTCCGTGGTGGCGTGTCCCCCATTTCTCATTGCATGGCTTTCCATTTGACACTTGCAGGATTGCCTTAAAACGGGTGGCCTTCGGGCCATACTAGGCTGTGTTGCCCAAACAGAAGCGTGAGCGCACTCACCCTTTCCTAGGGCGGATTTACTTGACTGGCCCTGTGATGGCTAGCAACCCACCTTTGGGAGCAGCGAATTAACCTTCTTCTCCAGTCCGGCGCAGGCCTGTTTCGACGTCAAATATATGTGCTTTACCTGTTTCAATTCGAAAGCCGCGAGCAGTATTGATTTCAGGCATGAGGTGCACGCCTTGCAGGCTTGCTGTAAAGCCGCTGACGGAGCCCTCGAGCGCGCCGTGCAAAAGGGTGTTGGCCCCAAGCGGCTCTGCCATTTTCACAACGACACGAAGTGGGCCGGCATCCTCGGGAACAAGATGTTCCGGCCGTACGCCCAGTTTCACACGGCCGTCTGCACAACCGGTGTCCGCTACGGGCTGCCCCCCAAATAAAACTTTGCCGTCTTTTACTTCGGCATCGATAATGTTCATGGCAGGGCTGCCAATGAACTGTGCGGCGAACAATGTGCGCGGTGTCTCGTAAACCTCAAGCGGCGTGCCAATCTGTTCTGCAATACCGGCGTTCATCACGATCATTCGGTCTGCCATTGTCATTGCTTCGACTTGATCATGTGTCACGTAAAGCGATGTAATCCCAAGCTTTGACTGAAGTTCCTTGATCTCAAGCCGCATCTGAACACGCAGCTTTGCATCAAGGTTTGACAGAGGTTCATCAAACAAGAAGACCGCAGGTTCGCGCACGATCGCGCGGCCCATTGCAACACGTTGGCGTTGCCCACCCGATAGCTGCTTGGGCTTGCGGTCCAGCAACGGTTCCAATTGCAGCAGCTTCGCCGCAGCCACGACCTTTGCGTCAATCTGGTCCTTGCGCATCTTGGCAATCTTGAGCCCATAACCCATGTTCTGACGCACCGACATATGCGGATAAAGCGCGTAGTTTTGGAACACCATCGCGATGTCACGGTCCATCGGTTCTTTTTCATTGGCAAGGTCACCACCGATGAATACCTCACCCGCCGACACGGTTTCTAGCCCTGCAACCATGCGCAGCAGGGTGGATTTCCCGCAGCCTGATGGCCCGACAATGACGATGAATTCGCCGTCAGCGATGTCGGTCGTAATGCCGTGGATAACGTCTGTCCCACCAAAGCTTTTCTTGACGTCCTTAAGGGAAACCGTTGCCATATCTTATTTCTCGCTATCGACGAGGCCGCGGATAAACAGCCGTTGCATACTAACCACGACAATAACCGGAGGGATCATCGCAAGAATTGAGGTGGCCATGATCACAGGCCAATCAGCCACGTCATCGCCGGACGGGAACATCTGTTTGATCCCCATAACGATGGTGTTCATTTCGGGGTCCGTGGTAATGAGCAGGGGCCAAAGATATTGGTTCCAGCCGTAAATGAACAAGATCACAAACAGCGCGGCAATGTTGGTCCGGCTCATGGGTACGACGATATCCCAAAAGAACCGCATCGGGCTGGCCCCATCAACACGGGCGGCCTCGGCGAGTTCGTCAGGAATCGTCAGGAAAAACTGACGGAAAAGAAAGGTTGCCGTGGCGGAGGCGATCAACGGAAAGATCAGCCCGCCGTAGCTGTTGAGCATGCCAAATCCAGCGACAACCTCATAGGTGGGTACGATCCGGACTTCTACGGGCAACATCAGCGTCAGGAAAATCATCCAAAAGAATATATTCCGGCCCGGAAAACGAAAGTACACAATCGCAAAAGCGGACAGTAGCGATATCACAATCTTGCCCACTGCAATGCCGATCGCCATCACCAGGCTGTTCAATAGCATCGTCGCCACAGGGACGTTAACGCCTGAAAGCAGCGCTTTGGTATAATTATCCCACAGCTGGTCACCTGGCCAAAGCGGCATTGGCGGCCTTACAATTTCTGGCTGGGTCACGGTGGATGCGACAAACGCCAGCCAGATCGGAAAGAAGATGACAAGAACGCCAAGGATCATAAAGACGTGGGTCAGCCAAAGGCCCGCTCCACGTTTTTCGACCATACCATGAATTTCTTGGGCCATTAGTAATGCACCCTTTTCTCGACAAACTTGAATTGGATTATGGTCAGCAGCCCAACCACAATGAGCAGGATCACCGATTGCGCGGACGATGACCCGAGGTCCTGGCCCACAAAGCCGTCAGAGAATACTTTGTATACCAACACGGTTGTCGACTGCTGTGGTCCACCTGATGTGATTGTGTGAATGACCCCGAAGGTTTCAAAGAACGAATAAACGACATTCACGACAAGCAGGAAGAATGTGGTTGGCGACAGCAGCGGCAAGACAATTGTCCAGAACCGTTTCCAGAACCGTGCACCATCAATCGCGGCGGCTTCGATCACTGACCTTGGCACAGCTTGCAGGGCGGCAAAGAAGAACAAAAAGTTATAGCTGATCCGGCCCCAAGCAGAGGCCACGACGACAAGACCCATCGCCTCGCCGCCGTTCAACACGTGGTTCCAATCATAGCCCAGATTTCCCAGATACCACGACACGACCCCGACACGTGTGTTGAACATGAACAACCACAAGACGCCTGCAATTGCTGGGGCCACTGCGTAGGGCCAAATCAACATGGTGCGGTAGACGCCAGAACCTTTGATCAACCGGTCCGCCATTACCGCAAGGAACAGCGCCGGGATCATAGAGCATAGCGTAACCAGAATTGAAAACACCGCAGTTGTCCCAAAAGACGCGCGGTAGAATTTGTCGCTTAAAAGGAATTCAAAATTGCCGATTCCCACAAACCGGGACGACAGGCCAAACGGGTCGGGAATAAACAGGGATTGCCAAATCGCCTGACCCGCAGGGTAGAAAAAGAAGACGGCAGAGACCAGAACTTGTGGCGCAATCAGCAGCGCAGGCAACCACCAGCCACGAAATGTGACACGTTTTTCCATAGCAAATGCCCCCCTTAAGAAAATCGGCAGGCCTGATACAGGCCTGCCGTGGTGTTTAGGCGTTAACGGTTGGCGGCTTCAAAACGGCGCAGCAATGCATCTCCGCGCTCTTTCGCGCTATCCATCGCCTCTTGAGCAGTTTTGTCCCCGGCCCAGATGCCTTCCAGCTCTTCGTCGATGATACCTCGGATCTGATCAAAGGACCCAAGACGCAAACCCTTGGAATTCGCTGTGGGTTCTTTTGCTGTCATTTGGATCACAGCAACTTCCGTGCCTGGATTAGCTTCGTAGAATCCAGCCGCACGTGTTGCATCACCGGCTTCGGACGTGATGGGCAAATAGCCAGTGTTCTGGTGCCATGCGGCTTGAACGTCTGATGATGACAAGAAGCTCAGGAACTGACCCGCGCCTTTGTATTCATCATCTTCATGACCTTCCATGACCCACAAGGATGCGCCGCCGATGATAGTGTTCTGCGGCGCGTTGCCGACGCCTTCCCAATATGGAAGTGGGCGCACGTCAAAGTCGAATTCAGCTTCGGAACTGATACCCGCATAGCCTGCAGAGCTTTCGGTGAACAAAGCACAGTCACCCGCGCGGAAGTTTGCGCCGCCTTCGTTGCGCCGACCAGTATAGATGAACTTACCGTCTTGCGCCCATTGGCCCATAGCAGTCAGGTGCGCGACTTGTGCTTCGCCGTTCAGCGTCAGTTCAGTATCAAGCCCTGCAAAACCATTGTCTTGCGTCGCGAATGGCACATCGTGGTACGCCGAAAAATTCTCAAGGTGGATCCAGCTTTGCCATGCCGTCACGAGAGGGCATTCTTCGCCACCGGCCTTCAACGCGGTAAGAGCAGCATCAACATTCTGCCATGTGGACAGATCCGTATCAGGATCAACGCCTGCAGCGGCCATCGCATCACGGTTCACCCAAAGAACAGGTGTGGATGCGTTGAACGGCAAGGACAGCATGTCGCCTTCAGTTGATGTGTAATATCCTTTGACCGCACCAATGTACGCGTCTTGGTCAAACGTCGCACCACTTTGCGCCATTACTTCGTACACCGGACGTACAGCACCCGCGGCTGCCATCATTGTGGCAGTACCGACTTCGAACACCATCAAGATATGGGGCTGCTCGCCTGCGCGAAACGCGGCGATACCAGCGTTCAGGGTTTCCGAATAGTTGCCCTTGTGGCTTTGAACCACGACGTAGTCGCTTTGGCTCGCATTGAACTCTTCGACTTGTGCCGCGACCAGCTCTCCGAGACGGCCAGTGAACGCGTGCCAGAATTGGACTTCGGTCTGAGCCATCGCAGCAATTGGCGACAGCATTGTTGAAACGGCGAGCGCGCCGAGCAAAGATCTTTTCATAATTCCTCCCTTGCACCAAAGCGGTGCGGTGTCTGTCGTACGATGCTTTGGGCAGCCCATGCACCATTGTTAACGAGCGAAACGATACACTTACGCCAATATAATACAAGACCGCAAAATCTTGGATATATATAACCTTGTGTTATGGAATGCTCCTTGGCATCGTGTTAAAAATTGGCATGAAACAAAAACTTCGCTTGCGCCAATTCGAGGCCCTTATGGCCGTCATACAACACGGTTCTGTGACACGCGCAGCAAAACAACTGGGCGTCAGCCAACCGGCAGTCAGTCGATTACTTGCTGATCTTGGGCAAACACTTGGCTTTTCGTTGTTTGATCGGCGCGGCGGACAACTTGCCCCAACCCAAGAAGTCCGTTTCCTTCAAGCAGACATTCAACGGGTTCTTGATCTGATGGATCAGATTGGCGAAGTCAGCCAAGGTATAACCCAAAGGAAGGCGGGCCATATCAGAATCGCTTGCTTGCCCGGATTTGCGACCAGCCATCTACCTGCCGTTGTTGCAAAGTTCCTCAAGGATCGGCCCGGTGTTAGTATCACAATCGAACCTGATCGCCCGGAACGCATTCTAGAATGGATGATTGATGAGCAATTCGATTTCGGGATCACGGACGGTTTTCGCGGACACTCCGCTGTGGTCAGTAGGGACATAGAGGTGCGAACAGTATGCATTTTCCCCGATGGTCATCTTTTGGAAAACTGCACAGAAATCACGCCGCTGGATCTGGCCAACGAAAAGATAATCCACACACGCCGGGATAGCGATTTCTTCAAAAGCCTTTCGAATGCCTTTCTTGAGGCAAACACGGTTTTGAACACTTTGGTAGAAACCCGACAATTTACAGCAGCGTGTGAATTGGTCTCGCTAGGGCTTGGTGTGGCGGTCGTCAGCGAACTGGATGCGGTGAAATTTGCTGATCAAAACATCGCAATGCGACCTTTCTTACCCGCAATCCCACATAGGCTGTCATTGGTGCGGCCAACCTTGAAACATCCGTCCGCGATCACCTTGGAAATTATGGATGCATTTGCGTCCAGTTTGGAGCCATTTCAAGTTTCAAGCTCGACAGCAATACACTCATCCTGAAGGGTCTTGTTGCACAAATCCAGCGTGATAGCTGGAAGGCATGAGCATTTGGCCCCCTATAATGTACAGAACAACGAACTGGCCGAGCTATACTGCGGCGCTGAAACGCCGGGTATCGTTGTCGATGAAAGTCACGCGTGCAGGAGCCATTGTCTGGAACGAGGCGGTCAACACCTCGGAATACTTGCGCCGCGCGCATGACCCTGACCCCGAACCGCATCATCGAATGGCGCGGCAAACCCGGCACAATTCGGGTTGATACTGGCCCTGATTACATAAGTGGAAAGCTGCTTGAATGGGCCGAAAAACACAGGGTGCTATCCAGCACATCCAACCGTGACAGCCCCGGCAGAACGCGTACATCGATCCTAACAACCGAACGGTTGGCCCGATCAATACATCATTGAAAACTTCCAAGATGCCCGGGATTTCGCCACGCAATGGCGATGGACATACAACAATGATCGCCCAAACATGGGCATCGCCGGCATCACGCCCGCACAGAAACTGAAAATGGCTGCGAAACTGCTACGACCCTAACCCGCCGAAAATTGAGGGATTACCGCGCCACTGCTGGTTCGATCATATCGACGCGGGTGGCGTGACGGCCCCCTTCAAAGCGGGCATTCAGAAATGCATCCACGATATCCAGAGCAAGCCCTTCGCCGATGACGCGGACGCCGATGGATAGCATGTTTGCGTCGTTATGTTCGCGGATCATGCGCGCGGAAAATGTATCACTGCACACGCCGCACCGGACGCCAGCCACCTTGTTGGCGGCCATCATGATCCCTTGGCCGGTGCCGCACAGGATTATTCCCAACGCGCAATCCCCCGAGGCGACGCGTGCTGCGGCGGCTTGACCGTGGAGTGGGTAGTGTGTGCTTTCGGGCGTTGTTGGGCCAATATCGACGGCCTCCCATCCAAGGGCCGTGACATGGGATGCGATGGTTTGTCTGAGTTCGATGGCAGCATGGTCGCTGGACAGAACAATGCGTGTGTTGGTGGTCATGATGAAGATGTCCCGTTTTGATAGGCACCCGTGCCTGCTTGCGTGGTCGATGTTTGGCACCCGAATAGTGCGCAGGTGCGTCGGTTGCCAGAGCATCCGTGCGGTTTTGAGGCGGGGAATTGTGGTTCACCCCGGTGGCACCGTCGGGTGTATTTGAAATTTGCAGCGCACCAAATAGCCCTCGCCGTGCCACGGGTTGCCCGGGCGCGTTGATCGCGACGTGGCAAAGGTAGACCTATTAACATTGAATAATAACGTGTTAGAGGAAAACCTTGCGCCATCAGCTTTGTTTGGGGCGCGCGTGCAATGTCTGATCTTTGATGCTCCAACATCGCAATCCCACCCGTCCAAAACGCCCTATCGACTTGACATCACCGGACCCGATAGGGGCTTGATAGGGCCATAAAACCGGGGCGAATGGCCCGATACAATCAGGGAGACGAGAATGCGCGTCAAGAATTTGGTGATGATGGCGGCCTGCGCGGCGGCTTTGGGAACGGCTGCGATGGCCGATGGACATGGCGGCGCCGTCAAGGTGGGGATGATTACCACCCTGTCTGGTGGCGGCGCGGGCCTGGGCATTGACGTGCGCGACGGCTTTTTGCTGGCCACCAAAGACAGCGATATGATCCAAACCGTGATCGTGGATGATCAACGCAAACCCGATATCGCCGTCCAACTGGCTGACAAACTGATCCAATCCGAAAAGGTCGATGTGCTGACGGGTATCATTTGGTCCAACTTGGCAATGGCCGTGGTGCCATCCGCTGTGGCGCAGGGCAAATTCTACCTCAGCCCAAATGCAGGCCCGTCGGCTTTGGCCGGGCGCGGATGCAATCCCAACTATTTCAACGTCAGCTGGCAGAATGATGCCTTTGCCGAAGCGGCAGGAGCCTACATGAGCGATGCTGGCGTTGAGAAGGTGTTTCTGATGGCACCGAACTATCCCGCGGGCCAAGACAGCATGGCGGGCTTCAAACGCTTTTTCAAAGGTGAAGTCAGCGCAGAGGTCTATACAGCGCTTGGTCAGACGGATTATGCCGCAGAGATCGCGCAGATCCGTGCGAGCGATGCCGATCAGGTCTATTTCTTCCTGCCCGGTGGCATGGGGATTTCATTCATGAAGCAATACGCAGGCTCTGGTGTGGATAAGCCCGTTGCTGGCCCCGCGTTCAGCTTTGATCAGGGCATCTTGGGTGCCATCGGCGAGGCGGCTTTGGGTGTCAAGAACACGGCGCACTGGTCCAAGGATCTGGATGTGCCGGGCAATGCCGAATTCGTCACAGCGTTCCAGGCCGAGTATGGCCGTCTGCCGTCTATCTATGCAGCTCAAGGCTACGATACCGGCCTGTTGTTGATGTCTGCCGCTGCCAAGGCAGATGTGGCGGATGCAGATGCGTTCCGCGCGGCGCTGAAAGAGGCAGATTTCCAGTCTGTGCGCGGTGATTTTACCTTTGCCGACAACAATCACCCAATTCAGAATATCTATGTGCGCGAAGTCGTCAAAGAGGGCGATGTGGTCACCAACAAGCTGATCGGAACAGCCATTAGCAATCACACCGATGCTTACGGTGTTGACTGCAAAATGTAAGACGGCTGCCCCGGCGATTTTAGCCGGGGCCTTCTTTTGATATCTTTGAGGTTTGCGGTGTCATTCTGACACGGCACATCAGTGCTTATGACCACCCTTTTGTTGATCGAGCAGGTGTTAAACGGACTGCAATCAGGGATCATGTTGTTCCTGATGGCGGCGGGTTTGACCCTGATATTTGGAGTAATGGGCCTGATCAATCTGGCGCATGGCTCTCTTTATATGGTGGGGGCCTTTGCGGCGGCGGCTGTGGCGGGCGCGACGGGGTCGTTTACGCTGGCGTTGATGGCAAGCCTCGCGGCCGCTGCTGCGGCAGGTGCTATTGTCGAAGTTACAGTGATCCGGCGGCTTTATGACCGTGACCATCTGGATCAGGTGTTGGCGACCTTCGCGCTGATCCTGATCTTTTCCGAAGGGACGCGATGGTTGTTTGGATCTTTCCCGTTGTATCTTGATGTGCCAGCCGCCTTTGCGGGGCCAGTGATGCTGCCTGGGGGCATACAGTATCCGGCCTATCGGCTGCTCATCATCGCTGTCGGGTTGGCTGTGGCCGTTGGATTGTTTTTGCTGATCGCGCGCACCCGGATCGGTATCCAAATTCGTGCGGGCGAAAGCGATCGAGAGATGATCGCGGCGCTAGGGGTCGACATTTCGAGGCTCTACACAATTGTGTTTGCCCTTGGTGCGGCCCTGGCCGGGCTTGCGGGGGCGCTGGTGGGCGCAATCCAATCGGTACAGGTCGGTATGGGAGAGCCTGTTCTGATCCTGGCATTTGTAGTGATCGTCATCGGTGGGATCGGGTCGATCAAGGGGGCATTGGTGGGCGCAATACTGGTCGGGCTGACGGATACACTGGGCGGCGTTTTGCTGCCGCTTGCCTTTGGGCTATTCCTTGATCCATCGACGGCCTCTGCGATTGGGTCTGCGCTGGCGTCCATGGCAATTTACATCCTGATGGCGATTGTGCTGATCTATCGGCCCACGGGCCTGTATGGGGCACCCGTATGACACGCGAAACGATCCTTAACACACTGATCTTTTTGGCCTTGCCGGCGGTGGCGGTGGCAGCGCTCGTGATGGATGAACCGTTCACAATCACACTGGCCACGCGTGCGGCGATCCTTGCACTTGCGGCTGTGGGGTTGAACCTTGCCCTTGGTCTGGGTGGCCTTGTCAGTTTGGGCCATGCCGTGTTTTTCGGACTGGGCGGGTATGCGATGGGCATACTGGCCAGCCACGGCCAAAGCTATGTGCCCCTGTTTGATGGCTGGATATTGATCGAAGGCACCAAATCCATGCCGATCATATGGCTGGTCGCGGTTCTCAGCAGTGCTGTGGTCGCGCTGATCATCGGATTGCTCAGCCTGCGCACGTCGGGTGTGTATTTCATCATGATCACCTTGGCCTTTGGGCAGATGTTTTACTATTTCTCGATCTCATGGCCGGCCTACGGGGGCGAGGACGGGCTGAGCATCTATGTGCGCAACAGCTTTCCGGGCCCGAACACGCTGGACCCAATCCAGTTCTTTGGGCTCGTCTTTGCAGTGTTGGCAGGGGTTCTGTGGATGATGAGCAGGATCGCGAGGTCCCCCTTTGGTCTCGCCCTCAATGCGGCGCGGCAGAATGCGACGCGGGTTGAAACAGTGGGATTGGTGCCGATGCGGTTGCGGCTGGTGGCCTTTGTCATTTCAGGTGCCGTGACCGGATTGGCGGGGGCGTTGTTTGCGGACCTGAACAGGTTTGTGTCGCCAACGATGTTCAGTTGGCAAATGTCAGGTGAATTCATCATTTTCATCGTGCTGGGCGGGATCGGGCGCCTGTTTGGTCCGGTCGCGGGGGCCTGTCTGTTCGTCGTGCTGGAACACAGCCTGAGCGGGATCAGTGACTTCTGGCTGATCTATGTCGGTGCCATTTTGTTGCTGGTCGTGTTGTTCGCGCGCGGTGGGCTGATCGGATCGCTGGCGGGGCGAGAGGTGGCAGATGACTGAACCGCTTTTGCAGGTCCAAGGGCTGTCCAAGAGTTTCGGGGCCTTGAAGGCCACCGACGACGTCAGCCTGACGTTGATGCCGGGCGAGATTCACGCGCTGATCGGGCCCAATGGCGCGGGTAAGTCGACGTTAATTGCCCAGATCGCGGGTGGATTGGCCCCGGACGCGGGGCAGGTACTGTTTGATGGGGTGGATGTGACTGCCCTGGGGACTGCGCCGCGCGCGCGTGCAGGGTTGGCGCGCACCTTTCAGATCAGTGCGTTGGCAATGGAATTTACGGTGCTGCAAAATGCCATGTTGGGCGCATTGGGGGCCAGTGGCGGTGTCTGGCGGTTTTTCAAACCAGTGATGCAAGATGCCGCTTTGCGCACTCAGGCAGAGGCGGCATTGACCCGCGTTGGGCTCTCGGATGTGGCCGCCAAGCGCACCGCCGACCTGAGTCATGGACAGCGCCGCTTGCTTGAGGTGGCCGTGGCGCTGACCTTGCAGCCCAAAGCGTTCTTGATGGATGAGCCGATGGCGGGCCTTGGCGGGTCGGGGTCCAAACGGATGACAGTGTTTCTGGACAGCCTGCGCGCAGATGCGCCGATCTTGTTGGTGGAACACGATATGGATGCGGTGTTTGCGTTGGCGGATCGAATTTCGGTGCTGGTCTATGGCAAGATCATTGCCACCGGAACTGCGGACGACATTCGTGCCAATTCAGAGGTTCGCACCGCCTATCTGGGCGACGAGGTGGGCACATGAGCCTGTTAGAAATGACCGGGATAACTGCGTCCTACGGCCCAAGTCAGGCGCTGTTCGGGGTCGATCTGAGCGTAGGCGAGGGCGAAGTTGTCGCCCTGATGGGGCGCAACGGTATGGGCAAATCGACCACGATCAAGGTGCTGTGCCGATTGCTGGCCCATTCGGGTGGCACAGTGAAGTTTGCAGGGCAGGACATGGCGCGCATGCCCCCGCATGTGGCTGCGCGTGCGGGACTGGGCCTTGTGCCTGAGGGTCGGCGCTGTTTTCCTAATTTGACGGTATACGAAAACCTGATTGCTGCGGCACGTGCAGGACCATGGGATTTTGATCGCGTGACTGCGCTGTTTCCAAGGCTTGCCGAGCGGCGCGATCAGGGCGCGCGCAGCCTCTCAGGTGGCGAACAGCAGATGCTGTCGATTGGCCGCGCATTGATGACAAACCCGCGTCTTCTGGTTCTGGACGAAGCGACAGAGGGGCTGGCACCCGTCGTTCGGCAGGAAATCTGGGCGGCCTTGATGCGGCTCAAGACGGATACGGGACTGGCATTGATCGTGGTCGACAAATCCCTTGCTGAATTGTCCCGCATTGCGGATCACGCGGTGATTGTCGAACGCGGTCGCTCGGTGTGGACGGGCAGCATGACGGCCTTGGATAAAACGGTGGCCGACACCTACTTAGGGGTGTGATCCGGCCCGTTCTGTGGCCGCAGGCGTTGTCCGCTAGGTTCCGTTCAGTCGGGCTTGGATAATAGCGATAGCATTGCCGATGCCGTCTTCGGCGGCCAGCGTCTTGGCAAGTTGCTTTGCATTCCGCGTCAGGGCCTCGTCCGTTACTGCTTGCTTGATTGAACTGGCAAGCAGCTCGGCCGTCATCGACCGCCTTGGGACAGGGGTGGCACCTACGCCCAAAGTGACGCTGCGCCTCGCCCAGTCGGGCTGATCTGCAAAGAACGGGCAAATGACACAAGGGACGCCCGCATAAAGCCCATGCGCCGTGGTCCCGGCACCGCCATGATGCACAACAGCTGCCATTTTGGGAAACAGCCAGCTGTGGGGCACTTCGGAAATTGTGATGATATCATCGCTCGCGGGCTGGTCCAATCCGGCCCAACCGGCAGCTATGACGCCGCGCACGCCTGCGCTGTGCAGGGCTTGTGTCACGATGTCGGTCAACGCGGCTGCATCGTTGCTTTTCATGCTGCCAAAGCCGACATAGACGGGTGGCGGACCTGCTGCCAAAAACTGTTCAAGCTCTTTTGGCGGTTCGAACGCCGCTGCTTCGTCATCGTGAAGCTGCCAATACCCCGTTACATGTGCATCATCTGGCCAGTCCTGTGGGCGCGGAATTGCCGCCGAGCTAAATGCGTGCATCATTGGGATAGGGCCTGCGCCGGGTGGACGCAAAACGTCCCTGCTGCGGTATACCTTGCCCAAGTTCAGTTGCGATTTCCGAAACGCATTCATGCGCCTTAACAAACGCCAAAACAAATAGTCCACATAGCGATAGGTCAACCAGTTCCATCCTGGAATCGGCAGACGCGGTAGCAAGACTGGCGGGAATTCGCGTGTCGCGACGAAAGAGGGCTGCAGAAGGGCCATGACGATCGGTGTGCCGGTGGCTTCGGCAATGTGCGGCGCAAACCGCAGTTCTGGGTGGAAGACAATCAAATCAGGCGCTGTTTGCTTTATGACGCGTATGCAATCCGCCATGATCTCGGTCCTGATCACTTTCGACTTCTTGATGAGCCGCATATATGCGGCACGGCGTTCAAAAAAGCTGGAGTTACGTTCGACAAACTTGCGCATGTCAGGCTCGTTAAACCGATCAATGGACCGGTTAGAAAGTGGTGCGACGTCTATGTCGAACTCTGATATCCAGTCGCTATACCGTTCTGCTGTGGCAATGGTCACTGCAAAGCCGTGATCCCGCAATCCGATGGCGAGCGCGATGAACGGCTCGACATCGCCGCGTGTGCCATACGTCATCAGCAGAATTCTTTGTCTGGGCATCTGCAGTGGTTTCCTTTGGGGGATGGTATGCGACTTTGGTACAAACTTTACCGGACAGATGGAATGGTCTGCGTCGCCATCAGGCGCGACGACGTATGTCAGCGCGGGTTTATCGGCCGCAGACGCGAGGCGAGCGCCGTGAGGCAGAATACTGCCGCCGCAACGCATACAATCGTTGGACCCGTCGGCGTGTCAAACTGAAACGACGCCCCCAGCCCGGCAAGGGCAGAGACCGATCCGATGCCTGCGGTGATCAGCGCCATGGCCTCTGGGGTGCGCGCCAGTGGCCGTGCGGCGGCTGGTGGTATGATCAGCAGCGCCCCGATCAGCAACGCGCCCACGGACTTGATTGCGACGGCCACCGTCAGCGCCAGTGCAACAGTCAGCACCAGTTGTTCAGCCCGCGAAGAGATCCCGCTGGCCTGTGCCAGATCGGGGTTCAAGGTGGCGGTCAAAAGCCGTTGCCAGCGCCAAACCAGCAATGCAATCACAGCGGCCGCGCCTGCCCAGATCAATCCAAGGTCAAACACAGTCACCGCCAGAATATCGCCAAACAGGTAACCCATCAGGTCGACCCGTGCCCCTGATATGAACGACACGGCGACCAAGCCGATGGCAAGCGCTGCGTGCGCCAGGACGCCCAGCAGCGTGTCTTCGGCCAGCCCCCGGCCGGATAGCCCCTGAACCATCATCGCCATGACAAGCGCTGCGGCCAGAACGCCCAGCATGATCGGCCCCTGAAATGCCAGAGACAACGCGACACCCAAAAGTGCGGCATGCGCAGTTGCGTCACCGAAATAGGCCATGCGCCGCCAGACCACGAAACACCCCAGCGGGGCAGCGGCGAGGGCGGTGCCGATCCCGGCCAGCCCGGCGCGAACCATAAAATCGTCAAGCATGGTCATGTGTGTGGTCATTGTCATGGTGGTGATGGTGATCATGGTCGTGATCGTGGCGATAGAGGGCAAAGGCCCCTTGCGCCCCGGTTCCGAACAAGGCGCGATATTCCGGGGCGTCTTGAACCACTTCTGGTGTGCCCTCGCAGCAGACATGCCCATTCAGACACAACACCCGATCAGAGGCCGCCATGACGACATGCAAATCGTGGCTGACCATAAGGACCGCGCAGTTCAGGTGGCGGCGTACATGCTCGATCTTGCGATAGAAATCGGCGGCACCGGGTTGGTCCAACCCTTGGGTCGCCTCATCCAGAATCAACAGATCGGGCGACATCAGCAAGGCACGGGCCAGCATCACGCGCTGGAACTGTCCGCCTGACAAGGTGCGCATCTGCGCCTTGGCAAGGTCGGGCACGCCAGCCTCCGTCAAGGCGCGGTGCATTGCTTCGGCGTCGTGGCGATCGGGCAAACATAGAAAACGGCTGACCGTGAGTGGCAACAGACCGTCCATATGCAGGCTTTGAGGGACATAGCCGATCCGAAGGCCCCGCACCTTGTCCACTGTTCCCTTGAGTGGGGCAATCGCGCCGATCAACCCCTTGATCAGCGTCGATTTCCCGGACCCGTTTGGGCCGACAAGGGTGACAATCTCGCCTTGGTCGATATGCATGTCCACATCGCGCAAAACGGTCTTGCCGGCCTGTTGCAGGGTGAGCCCGGTGGCGGTGATCAGGCGCATGTTGCATCCCTCGCATCTGCGTCGGGCTGACATTTTGGGCACAGACCCAATGCCTCGATCACGGTGCTGCTGATTTTAAACCCTGTGGCGCGGGCCACTTCGCCCAACCGCCCCTTGGTGATTTCAGTTTCTGCCTCGGCGACGAATTTGCAGCTGGTACAGATCAGAAACGCGGGGGCGTGATCCGCCCCCAGATGGGCGCAGGCGATATAAGCGTTCAGCCCTTCGATCTTGTGGGCAAAGCCAGAAGACGTCAGGAAATCCAGCGCGCGATAGGCGACGGGTGGCGCGGTGCCCAAACCTTCGGCCGACAGCACGGCCAACAGATCATAGGCTCCAAGCGCGCGATGTTCGGCCAGCAGGATTTCCAACGCGCGGCGACGTATCGGCGTGAATTTCAATTTATTTTCCGCGCAAAAGCGTTCAGCACGGGCCAGTGTTGAGCTGACGCATTGCGCGTGATCATGGGTGTGAAAGCCGATGGCGGACATTTTGGGCAACCGTGCACTTTGGTCAATTTCCCCATTGATATGTTATACTGTAACATTTAGCAAGATGGGGAATCATCATAAAGGTTGAGGTAGCTATGCGGCATTTGGTATTTGCGTTTGGGTGTGCAGCGACGAGCGCGGCGGCTGAGGTTCCGCAGGTCGCGGTAGATATCGCACCAGTTCATTCGATTGTTGCGGCTGTGATGGGCGATTTGGGGTCCCCCGCGCTGATCGTGCCCCCCGGTGCGTCGCCCCATGATCATGCGCTGCGCCCGTCAGAGGCACGGTCCCTGAACAATGCGGACATGGTTATATGGATGGGTCCGCAACTGGCCCCATGGTTGGCGCGTCCGATCGATAGCCTCGCAGGGCAGGCCGCCGTGATTGACCTGATGGCGCACCCGGCAACTGAGGTGTTGGACGTCCGGTCTGGTGCGACCTTTGGTGCGCATGATCACGACCACGGCCACACAGACGACGATAGCTACGATGATGCACATGACCACGATGCAGTCGATCACGATGCGCATGATCACGATGCGGGGCACAGCGACGACGACGAGCATGGCCACGACGAGCACGATCATGTCGATGACGAGGCACGTGATCATGACGACGACGGCCATGATGACGACGGCCATGATGAAGCGCACGGCCATGACGAAGCACACGGGCACGATGATGATCACGACAAAGACCACGCCGACGCACACCCGAACGAACAGGGCGGAGCAGTTGATCCACACGCATGGTTGGACCCCGTCAATGCCGTGGCTTGGGCATCCGCTATTGGCGACGCGCTGGCAACTTCAGACCCGGAAAACGCAGCCACCTACGCGGCCAACGCAGAACAGTTTTCACTGAAAATCAACGCGGTGAAGGGTGAAATTGAAACAATACTTGAGCCGGCCAAAGGTCGCTCGTTCGTGGTATTCCACGATGCGTACCATTATTTTGAGCATCGTTTTGATATCGAGGCGTCGGGTGCCGTATCGTCAAATGATGCCGCCGCACCCAGTGCGGCGCGCCTGTCAGAATTGCGGGCAGAGATTGCAGCGCTCGGGGCCGTTTGCGCATTGACAGAACCGCAGTTTAATCCCGCCATTCTGAATGCGATTGGCCCAGTGACTTTGGGCGAAGTTGATCCGCTTGGCGTAAATCTAGAACCTGGTCCCGACCTGTACCCGCAACTTTTGACCAATATGGCAACGGCACTGGCCAACTGCCTGAGATAACGTGGTTTCAGGCAGTCGTTAGGCTGCGCATCTGGCCCAACAACTTTGGTATCTTGTCTTTGAACCGGAAAAACCCGTGGGTTGCATGGGGCCATGCCGCACTGTCATATCCGCGCCTGATCATACGCAAGGGCGGCACACCGTCTGTGTCGCCCAAAGCGCGCAATATGTCCGCAACCGGTCCGACAGGGGCATAGGGCGTCACGATTTGTTCCAGCCCGGCCTCTTGTGCCCATCGGGCCAGGTCTTGCGCAGTCTTGAGAGACGGACTGACATCGCCCAGCCGTGCACCGAACCGCGTAACGCTGTCTTGCGTTGCGTCGTCGGCGAAACCGCTCACATGGGGTGCGATGGCAAGCGGGGATAACGCATCGCGTGCTGTCAGTGCGGCCGTGGTTACCGGAGTGATCCCACCGTCCAGAATAAATCCAGGGCTTAAATCTTCGTCATGGAGGATCAGGCCTGTGCGCGCCGTGGGGTCAGGCGAATCTAGGTCATGCAATCCCATTGGCGGTGGGTTTTCCGGCCCCTTGATCGCCACGGCGTCGCCTGCCAATTGCCACTTGGGCGCAAACCGTCCTTCGGTAAATTTCGAGATGTTGGAGGTCCGCGCCAAATACGTTTTGCCCGATGTCTGGATACCCGCGACCCAGCGCCAGCCCAGCGTGTTGGACGCAGGATCACCATCCAACAGGTGACGCAAAAAGAAATCGGCACCCAGTTCCCACGGCAGACGCAGCGTAAAGATCCAGATCGAGGCAAACCACATCCGCGCATGATTGTGCAAATAGCCAGTTTGCGCCAATTCCTGCGCCCATGCGTTGAAACACGCAATGTCGGTTTCGCCCTTGCACGCCGCAGCCCACTGATCGCGCAGACCTGATTGTGTGTGCACATCGTCAAGGCAATGTTTCAGAGACGCCTGATAGTGCCCCCAGATCGATGGACGCATTTCCAACCAACCCTTCCAATAGGTGCGCCAGAATACTTCTTGGATGAATTTTTCCGCAGCAGCCGGGCTGTGGCGATTCAGGACAGTGTCCAGCACCTCGGACTCGGTCACCAAGCGTGCGCGCAGGTACGGTGACAGTGTCGACACGCCGGAATGCGCGTCACGCCCCAGATCATAATTGCGCCGTGCGGCATAGTCGCGCCCGGCCTTGGGAGCAAAGCGGTGCAACCGTTCAAGTGCGGCCGTGCGGGTCGGTGGAAACCGGGATAAGATTTCTTGCATAACTGCGAAGCTAGTTGGCGCGAAACCCACTTCAAGCGGCGGCGCGCTCTTGCAGCCCCCGGACACCGATACTAAGACTCACGTAACTTGTTTGCGGGTATGGTCTCGCAAAACTTTGACGAGGCAAATGCTCATGCGCGATCCCATCGAACAATACGCAAATTTCACCAACAATCTCGTGCCTATGGTTGTTGAACAGACCAGCCGCGGCGAGCGGGCCTATGACATCTTTTCCCGCCTGCTTAAGGAACGGATCATTTTCATCAATGGCCCGATCCATGACGGGATGAGCCATCTGATCGTGGCGCAGTTGTTGCACCTTGAGGCGGAAAACCCCTCCAAGGAAATCAGCATGTACGTGAATTCGCCCGGCGGCGTGGTCAGCGCGGGTTTGGCAATTTATGACACGATGCAGTACATTCGTCCCAAGGTCTCAACGCTGATCTGCGGCATGGCCGCTTCCATGGGGTCGGTTATCGCGATCGGTGGCGAACCCGGCATGCGGTTTTCACTACCGAATTCCGAAGTGATGGTGCACCAGCCCTCTGGTGGCTCGCAAGGGATGGCCACTGATATCCTGATTTCGGCGCGCCACATCGAACGCACCCGCGAACGGCTGTACCAGATGTATGTCAAACACTCGGGACAGGATTACGACACCGTCACAAAGGCGCTTGATCGTGATTCCTGGATGACCCCGGAAGAGGCCAAAGACTGGGGTCACATCGACGAGATTGTCGAAAACCGCAGCAAAGACGACAAAGACGCATGAGGCTGTACTGTGCCTGGTGAAAGCGCATCGGGCACAGTGCAAATTTGATCGCGGTTGACGCTGGGATCAGGGAAAAAGACGATTGTGGACCCTGCGGGCCTGTCTTAAGCTGACGGGCATCCGGGGCACGCCCCGGATTTGGTCCGGTACCAAGTATGCGGCATCTGCCGGAAAGGACGCGATATGGCCACGAATTCAGGCAGCGATAGCAAAAATACGCTTTACTGCAGCTTCTGCGGCAAAAGCCAACATGAGGTGCGCAAGCTGATTGCAGGCCCCACTGTTTTCATCTGTGATGAGTGCGTCGAATTGTGCATGGATATTATCCGTGAAGAGACAAAGGCGAGCGGCCTGAAATCGACTGACGGCGTGCCGACACCGCGCGATATCTGCGGTGTGCTGGATGATTATGTGATCGGTCAGGCCACCGCAAAACGGGTTTTGTCTGTCGCTGTGCACAACCATTACAAACGCCTTAACCACGCCCAAAAGGGTGGGGATATCGAACTGGCGAAATCCAACATCCTGCTGATCGGCCCGACCGGTTGTGGCAAGACGCTGTTGGCCCAGACGCTCGCACGCATTTTGGATGTGCCGTTCACGATGGCCGATGCGACCACGCTGACTGAGGCGGGTTATGTGGGTGAAGATGTTGAAAACATCATTCTGAAACTGCTGCAGTCCTCTGAATACAACGTGGAACGCGCGCAACGTGGCATCGTCTATATCGACGAAGTCGACAAGATTACGCGCAAGTCCGAAAACCCATCCATCACGCGCGACGTATCGGGCGAGGGGGTGCAGCAAGCGCTGCTCAAGCTGATGGAAGGTACGGTTGCATCTGTACCGCCACAAGGTGGACGCAAACATCCGCAGCAGGAATTCCTGCAAGTGGACACGACCAACATCCTGTTCATCTGCGGCGGTGCATTTGCTGGCTTGGACAAGATCATAGCGCAGCGCGGCAAAGGGTCCGCAATGGGCTTTGGTGCCGATGTGCGTGATAATGATGCGCGCGGCGTCGGCGAAATCTTTACCGAACTAGAACCAGAGGATTTGCTGAAATTCGGGTTGATCCCGGAATTTGTCGGTCGTCTTCCCGTTCTTGCGACGCTTGAGGATTTGGATGAGGACGCTCTTGTCACCATCCTGACAGCGCCCAAGAACGCGCTGGTGAAACAGTATCAACGCCTGTTCGAACTGGAAGACACTACGCTCACCTTTACCGAGGATGCGTTGTCGGCCATCGCCAAACGCGCGATCCAACGCAAGACGGGGGCACGTGGTTTGCGTTCGATCCTCGAAGATATCTTGCTGGATACGATGTTCGAATTGCCTGGTCTTGATTCTGTGACAGAAGTGGTCGTGAACGAAGAGGCGGTGAATTCGGATGCCGCACCTCTGATGATCCACGCGGATGCGGATGCGGAAAAGGAACCGGCCACTGCAGGCTGAGCCTGATCGCTCTGACGCTATGAACACAAGGCGGGCCTTATGGCTCGCCTTTTTCACATTCTGGTACCTCACGGCTTGTGTCGGGATCAAAAACAGACTTCGATAATGCCACAAGGCGACTCTGTCGGTCCGCCATCTTTATACGGGTAAGACCATGATCAAACGCATATCTTCAGGCGGCGCGTTCGAGCCGAAAATTGGTTATTGCCGCGCCGTGGTTGCCGGCGGCTGGGTGCACGTGTCAGGCACCGTTGGTCAGGGCACAACGGTCGAGGAACAGTGCACATCCGCGCTGGAGATCATCGGCAAGGCTCTTGCCGAAGCGGGGACGGATTTTACTCATGTGGTGCGGGTCACATACATGTTGCCTGATCGGACTGAATTTGAACCGTGTTGGCCAATTCTAAGCGCTACTTTTGGCGAAAACCCGCCTGCGACGACTATGATCGAATGTGGGCTGATCGCGCCTGAATATCGGATAGAAATCGAAGTGACCGCAATCCTGCCGACCTGAGGCCTCGTGTCCTCTGGACGAGGGCGCGTCGATGCGGCATAGACTGTAGCAACTGTCGGAGGCCGGTAATGGGCATTTTCAAATCTGTGCTGCGCGCGTTCACATGGTGGAATGGGCAAACGCTGAACACGCAATTGTTCACGTGGCGCAAAGGCATAAAAGTTGGCGAAGATACGCAGGGCAACCTGTTTTATAAAACGCAAAACGACGCGCGCCGCTGGGTCATTTTCAACGGCGAAATCGAAGCGAGCCGGATTGATCCTGAATGGCACGGATGGTTGCACCGCACGTGGGACGAACCGCCCACCGATAAGCCGCTCAAGCACAAGGTATGGGAAAAGCCACACCAGCCTAACCTGACTGGGACGGCAATGGCGTATGCGCCAACCGGATCCATCCGGCGGTCCGAGCCGGCAGACAGATCAGACTACGAAGCCTGGACCCCCGAGTAAGGCAGATCACGACATGGCAGAAAACACGACAGAAGTGCTGATTGGCGGCGTCGTTCTGGCGGCGGCTATCGGCTTTGCTGCTTATGGCGCGCAGGTTGCCGGCCTTGGCAACGGTTCGTCCAATCAATATCCACTGACTGCCAGCTTTCGCAGTCTTGAGGGCGTAAGCGTGGGCACCGACGTGCGCCTTGCAGGCGTCAAAGTGGGCACCGTTACCGACGTCGCATTGAGCCCTGAAACCTACCGCGCTGAAACCACCGTTTCGTTGCGCAGCGAAACACTGATCCCTGATGACAGTGCCATCATTATCAGTTCCGAGGGGCTACTGGGCGGCAATTTCGTCGAGATCGTTCCAGGAGGCTCTCCGTTTTATTTCGAGGCTGGCGATGAAATCACAGACACCCAAGGCGCTGTCAGTCTGATTTCATTGTTGCTGAAATTCGTCTCTGGCGGGGCAGAATGATCATCCGCATTGCGATGGTGTTGCTGTTTGGCCTTGCCACTGCTGCAGTCGCTCAGGAAGAGACTCAAATAGCATCGGGGGCTGTGTTACGCGGTCTTGACAAGATGAGCGGCGATGTCGTTGACATCGAACTGGCATCAGGCAGTACAGCTCAATTCCACCGTCTAAACATCACCTTGACCGAATGTCGCTATCCTGTGGGCAACCCAGCGGGGAACGCGTATGCGGGGTTGGAAATAAGTGAAGTGGGCCGGGATGGCGTTGTATTTTCCGGTTGGATGATCGCATCGGCCCCCGCGCTAAGCGCGATGGAACATGCGCGTTATGACGTTTGGGTCATGCGCTGCACGATATCCTGAAGCGTTGCGAGCGGCGCTGCACCAAAATGGGCTGACGTGTCCAACGCGGCTCTGAGTTTTCTGTGATATGCACTACGTGTGATTTCAATCGCGCCAAGGCTTGATAGGTGTGGTGTCAGGAATTGTGTGTCGAACAAGACGAAGCCCGAGTGCACCAAATGATCTACGGCTGCCGCCAGCGCCATTTTTGATGCGTTTGTGCGGCGCGAAAACATGCTTTCGCCAAAAAACGCTCCGCCCAAAGTGACACCATAGACACCGCCAACCAGTAGGTGGCCGTCCCAAATTTCGACCGAGTGGGCAAATCCCTTGCGGTGCAGTTCGGCGTAGAGCGTGTAAATCTCGTCATTGATCCACGTGTCGGCACGGTCCGCGCAGCCATCCACAACGGCGCTGAAATCCGTGTTTAGCCGCACGATCCAAGGGCTGCGCCGCATGTCCCGTGCCAATGACCTAGAGATGTGAAATCCATCTAGTGGCAAGATGCCCCGCATTCGAGGGTCCACCCAAAAAACGTCAGGATCATCGCGCGATTCGGCCATGGGGAATATGCCAGATGCATATCCTTGCAGCAGTAATTCAGCCGTCAGCGTGCGATCTGGCATAGCGGCTCTGAATGGGGTGTATCAGCGTGACCATGCGCGGATGATAGCGTGCACATCACCACGAACCAACCCCGCCCCGATAGCGGCCGTTTGTCTTGTGCAGGACGTGCAAGGCTATGTGGTGCTGTGGTTTGCATCAAGAGATGGTCAATCCGGTTGCCTCGCCGACGGCTACACGGCCAAGGGCGAGGCAAAAATCACTGCATGTGTGTTTCGAGCCAGTGTTCAAGCCAGTGGATATTGTAGTTCCCGGAATGGATGTCGGGCTCTGCCAACAGCTCATGAAACAGGGGCACAGTGGTATCCACGCCGTCCACGATCAATTCGCCCAAGGCACGATTTAATCGTGCAAGCGCCTCTGGACGGTCGCGCCCGTGCACGATCAGTTTTCCAATCAGGCTGTCGTAGTAGGGCGGGATTTTATAGCCGTCGTATAGCGCTGAATCCATCCGTACACCCAGACCGCCGGGCGCATGATACTGCGTGATACGACCCGGAGAGGGCGTGAAGCTGGGCAGTTTTTCCGCGTTCAGTCGCACCTCGATGGAATGGCCGTTGATCTTCAGCTCATCCTGATGGAACGACATTTCCATACCTGCGGCGACGCGAATTTGTTCGCGTACCAGATCGACCCCGAAAATCGCTTCGGTTACGGGATGTTCGACCTGAAGGCGCGTGTTCATTTCGATGAAAAAGAATTCACCCTTTTCATACAGGAACTCGATCGTTCCCGCACCGATATAGTCGATCTTGGCAACCGCATCTGCGCAAACTTTGCCGATGGCCGCGCGCTCTTCGGCGCTGATGGCGGGGCCGGGGGCCTCTTCGAACACTTTTTGGTGGCGGCGTTGCAGCGAACAGTCGCGTTCGCCCAAATGCACTGCGCGGCCTTTGCCATCCCCAAAGACCTGGATTTCGATGTGCCGCGGTGTGGTCAGGTATTTTTCGATATACACTTCATCGTTGCCAAAGGCGGCCTTGCCTTCGGCGCGAGCGGTCATGAACGCGCTTTCCATGTCGGCGGCCGTTTGGGCCACTTTCATACCGCGCCCACCACCCCCGGCCGTAGCCTTGATGATGACGGGATATCCCATCTCCTGTCCAAGTGCCTTGGCTTCGTCTAACGTAGCCACACCACCTTCGGATCCGGGCACACAAGGCACGCCAAGTGCCTTCATGGTGTCCTTGGCCGTGATCTTGTCGCCCATTACGCGGATATGTTCTGCGGTGGGGCCGATAAAGGTCAGGCCGTGATCTTCGACGATTTGCACGAATTGCGCATTTTCAGACAGGAAACCATATCCGGGGTGGATCGCTTCTGCGCCGGTGATTTCGCATGCTGAAATAATGGCCGGAAAACTCAGGTAGGAATGCGTGCTGGACGGAGGACCGATGCAGATGGATTCGTCTGCCATACGGACATGCATTGCATCGGCGTCTGCGGTCGAGTGAACTGCAACGCTTGCAATGCCCATTTCGCGCGCGGCGCGGATAACACGCAGTGCGATTTCGCCGCGATTGGCAATCAGGATTTTTTTGAACATGGGACGCCCCTTATTCGAGGATGACCAGAGGCGCGCCAAATTCGACGGCTGCCCCGTCATCAACAAGGATGCGTTTGACCGTGCCAGAGCGCGGCGCGGGGATGTGGTTCATGGTCTTCATCGCTTCAACAATCAGCAATGTATCGCCTTCTGAAACCTCTTGGCCGACCTTGATAAAGGGCGGCGAGCCGGGTTCAGCCTGCATATACACGGTTCCGACCATGGGTGAGGGCACGGCACCGGGATCATCGGCTGGGTCCGCGGCGGCAGCTGGTGCGGCGGCCGCATGTGCTGGCGCGCTGACCGCGACCGGGGCAGGGGCGGCAGCGGCTGTTTGCATCGAAACATGCTGTGCCATGTGGCGAGAGACTCGCACATTCAGGCTGTCATCTTCGCCATACTCGCGTTTGACTTGCAATTCTGTCAGGTCGTTTTTGCGCAGCAATTCTGCAAGTGCCTGAATAAAGGCGACATCCGCGTCGTGGTTACTTTTGCTCATTCTCGTCCTCAACAGTTTGACGTTGGCGACGGGCTACCCCGCCCTGCATCGGGCCGCTTATAGCGGGCGCAGAGGGCAGTGGAAAGCGTCCTTGGTGACGTCAGGGCATCACTGGGCCGATCAGCTTGGTACAGTCGGTGCTGCAACGCGCTAAATTGATCGGTTTTGACCTTTCTCGGCCATGGCGCGTATTGGTAAGTTTGTGAGGTAGGCGCTGCGCCAAACCGTCTGACACACCTATAAAACAAAAAAACGAAGCCACTGGCTCCGTTTTTTCTTGGGTCACCTATGAATTGCGTCAGATCGCGAGGTATTCAGACCGCAGTTCTTCGTTCTCAAGCACTTCAGAGGCACTGCCGTCAAAAACGATCCCGCCAGTGTCGAGAATCACGGCGCGGTCCGCCAATTGCAGCGCGCGCACGGCATTTTGTTCGACGAGGATTGTCGTAATCCCCTGCTCTTTAATGATACGAAGCGTTTTTTCAATTTCGTCGACGATGACGGGTGCCAGACCCTCATAGGGTTCATCGAGCAACAGCACCTTGATATCGCGCGCAAGGGCGCGGGCGATGGCAAGCATCTGCTGTTCGCCGCCCGACAGGGTGATGCCCTCTTGGGTGCGCCGCTCGCCAAGGCGTGGGAAAAGTTGGTACAGCCGTTCGATCGACCAGCCGATGGGCGGCGCAATTTGTGCCAGTTTCAAGTTTTCCTCGACGGTCAGGCCGGGAATGATCCGGCGATCTTCGGGGACAAGACCCAGACCGGCTTGGCTGGCTTCATGGCTCGACATTTTGTGCAAAGGTTGGTGGTCGAGCCAAATTTCGCCATGAGTCACTTGTGGATCACCGATGCGTGCAATCGAGCGAAGTGTGGATGTTTTGCCCGCACCGTTGCGCCCGAGCAGAGCAAGGATTTCGCCCTCGTGCACGTTAAAGCTGATGCCCTGCACGATATAGCTTTCGCCATAATAGGCATGCATGTCCCACACGCTGAGAAAGGCGGGGGCGGTTTGGGCATGGTTGATGCCCTTGGAGAAGTCGGGTTTGACGTTCATTTGTCCGTCCTAGGTTTTGCCGCATCGGTGGGCAGCTTGCCCACCCAGCGGTGTGTCTGGGGTAGGGTGGGCAATCTGCCCACCTATGCGGCGTCTTGGCTTTCGCCCAAATATGCTTCGCGCACTTTCGGGTGGCCCTTGATTTTGTCCGGCGTATCTTCGACCAGCGGCGTTCCCTGGGCCAGAACGGTGATGCGTTCGGCCAACGAAAACACGACGTGCATATCATGTTCGATGATCGCGATGGTAATGTCGCGTTCTTCCTTGATCTGCTTGAGCAGGTCGATGGTATTGTTTGTGTCCGCCCGCGCCATGCCAGCCGTGGGTTCATCCAGCAGCAACAGACGCGGCTCTTGGGCGAGGCACATGCCAATCTCAAGACGCCGCTTGTCACCACGCGACAAGGACGCCGCATGCATGTGCTGCTTGTCCGACATGTTCATCTCTTCGAGCATGTGTTGGGCGCGGTCCAGGATTTCCTTGTCCTTGAGCATGGTGACAAATGCGTTGGGGGTGAACGCCCCATCGCGTTTTGCAAAACATGGGATCAGCATGTTTTCCAACACGCTGAGGTCACCAAAGATTTCAGGGGTCTGAAACACGCGGCTGATGCCCATCTGGCAAATCTCGTAGGGTTTGCGCCCCAGCACTGATTTGCCATCGAACATGACGGATCCGGTGTCCGGGATCAATTTGCCCACCAGCACGTTCAACAGGGTGGATTTGCCCGCCCCGTTTGGGCCGATGATGGCATGCACGGTGTTTTCCGCCACGCTTAGGTTTACGTCTCCCAGTGCCTGAAGGCCACCGAACCGTTTTCCTACGTTTTTGACTTCGAGAATACCCATCTGTCAGGCTCCTTATTCCGCAGGTGTCGTTTTGCCGTCCGGCGTATCCGAACTTGGCTTTTTGCCTTTGAACAGCTTGGCAATCCGCTGCCCGCCTTCGACCAACCCGCCAGGCAGGAAGATCACGACTAACATAAAGATCAGACCCAATGTCAGGTGCCAGCCTTTGCCGATGAACGGGTAAATCAGCGTGACAACAAAATCCTCAAGCCCATCTGGCAGGAACGCGAACCATTGGTGCAGGATCGTTTCGTTGATCTTGGACATGATGTTTTCCATGTACTTGATCATACCCGCGCCCAGAACTGGTCCGATCAACGTGCCAGCGCCCCCAAGGATGGTCATCAGAACCACTTCGCCGCTGGCGGTCCAGAACATACGCTCCGCGCCGACCTGCGTGTCCATCGCAACCATAAGGCCGCCTGCCAGCCCCGCATACATGCCAGACACCACAAAGGCAGCAAGCGTATAGGGTTTGGCATTCAGCCCCGTGTAATTCAGGCGCTGCTGGTTGCTTTTGATTGCGCGCAGCATCATGCCGAATGGCGAGTTGAAAATGCGGATCGCCATATAAAAGCTTAGTACCATCGCGATCGCAGCGACGTAGTAGCCGACGTTGAACGTGAACAACCATGATCCGACGGACCATTCAAAGCTGGACGTCATTTCCAGCCCAAACAGGTTGGCCTTGGGCGATGCGCCAGATGCCAATTCGCCGTCCAGAATCCGCGGATCAAAGATCTTGGGCTGAAGGCCGGTTTCCCCACCCGTGATCGGGGTCAAAACCGAATAGGCCAAAGCGTAAGACATCTGTGCAAATGCCAGCGTCAGGATGGAGAAATAGATGCCTGAGCGACGTAGGCTGATCCACCCCACCAAAAGTGAGAACAGGCCCGCCACGACGATAGACACTGTAATTGCAGGAATGACGTTCATCGTCAGCAGCTTCATCATCCACATCGCAGCATATGACCCCACACCCAGAAAAGCGGCGTGTCCAAAGCTAAGGTAGCCCGTCAGGCCGAACAGGATGTTGAAGCCGATGGCGAAGATGCCAAAGATCACAAATCGCTGCATGAGATCAGGGTAACCTGCGTTGAATTGCGCCATGCCGGACCCTTCGGGAAAAGGGTTGAGCAGGAAAGGCGCAAGCATTGTCAGCGCTGCGACGAGCAGCAGAAGGTTGGTGTGTTTTTTATCGAGACCGAACATGTGTTAATCCTCCATCACGCCTTTGCGGCCCATCAAGCCACGAGGGCGCGTGAGCAGAATGATGATTGCGACCAGATAGATGATGATCTGGTTGATACCGGGTAGAAATTCGAGAACCTCGCGCATCGAGGCAAAGCTTTCGAGGATGCCGAGCAAGAAGCCGGCGAGTACCGCCCCTGGTAGGCTCCCCATTCCACCCACAACCACAACAACAAAGCTGAGCACCAGAAAATCCATGCCCATGTGATAGTTGGGTGAGTTGATCGGCGTGTACATCACGCCTGCCAATCCCGCGACGGCTGCGGCAAGCCCGAACATCAGCGTAAAGCGTTTGTCGATGTTGATGCCCAGAAGCTGCACTGTTTCGCGATCGGCCATCCCAGCCCGGACCACCATGCCAAAGGTCGTGAACTGCAGGAACGCAAACACGCCCCCGATGATCACCGCAGCGAAGCCGAAGTAAACCAAGCGCCAGTAGGGATAAATGATCGTGTCAGGTGTTAAACCAAACGCTGCCCCAAAGTCGAACGAACCGCGAAAGACGTCGGGCGCGGGTGTTGGGATCGGGTTGGCCCCGTAGTAATACTTGATGATCTCTTGCAAAACGATCGCAAGGCCAAAGGTCACAAGGATCTGGTCCGCGTGCGGGCGTTTATAAAAGTGCTTGATCAGGCCACGTTCCATGATCACGCCGATCGCCACCATTACAGGAATGGCGAACAGGATCGATAGCGGAACGGCCCAGTCTATTATGGTCTCGCCTGCGGATTGCCCGAACAGATCATAGACATACGGCACTTCGACCTTAAGCGGATTGCCTAGGAAATCTTTTTGTGTGTCGTCAATGATCGTGTGGCTAAGCGACAAGAGCCGGCTCAGGGTCACAGCACAAAAAGCGCCAATCATGAACAGCGCGCCGTGGGCAAAGTTTACCACGCCCAGCGTGCCAAAGATCAACGTCAGACCCAGCGCGATCAGCGCATAAGCAGAGCCCTTGTCGAGTCCATTGAGAATTTGAAGGATGATTGCGTCCATCGGCCTGACCTTTGGTTGGAACAGTTGGAGCCATTCGGGCGCGCAATGGGCCCGGGCAGTGTAGGGTGGGCAATCTGCCCACCCTTATTGTTTGGCTTTATGCGCCTGGGTTGCAGGCACCCAGTTCGCCGCCAAAGATGGACGCATCATACGTCACTTGGCTGGTCGGCGTGATTTCGACGATCTCAAGAAGGTCGAACTCGGACGTTGGGTTCTCTTTACCCTTCACAACCAGCACGTCTTTGAAGCACTGGTGATCTTCGCCACGATACAGCGTTGGGCCATTGCCCATGCCGTCGAATTGGAAGTCGCTCAGAGCTTCGCCAACCGAACATGGGTTGAACGAGCCGCCACGTTCCACGGCATCTGCGTACAGCAGGGCCTGAACGTAGCATGTGTGCGCCGCCTGGCTGGGTGGGAAACCGTACTTGGTGCCGAATGATTTGACGAATGCTTTGGAGCCTTCGTCTTGCAGCGACCAGTGCCAGTTTGTGGACCCAAAGATGCCTTTGACGTTTGCGCCAGCACCCTTCGCCATCAGGCGAGAGTAGAGCGGAACAACAATTTCGAAGTTCTTGCCGTTCACCTGCTTGTCGCGCAGACCAAACTGAACCGCGTTTGTCAGCGAGTTTACCATGTTCCCGCCGTAGTGGTTCAGAACCAGAACGTCGGCACCGGACTGCAAAACAGGCGCGATGTAGGACGAGAAGTCTGTCTGTGTCAGCGGTGTCTTCACAGCTGCAACAGTTTCCCAACCCATGGCTTCGGTCGACGTCCGCACAGCTTCTTCTGTGGTGTAACCCCAGTTGTAGTCTGCAGTCAGGTGATAGGCTTTGCGGTCCGTGCCGTAGTTGCTGGCAAGGATAGGCGCGAGGGCGGCACCGGACATGTACGAGTTAAAGAAGTGACGGAAGCCATTGGCTTTCTTGTCTTTACCCGTTGTGTCGTTGGAGTGTGTCAGACCAGCCATGAAGATGACGCCTGCCTCTTGGCACAACGCCTGCACAGCAACAGCCACACCGGAGGAAGACCCGCCCGTGATCATCACAGCACCATCTTTTTCGATCATCGAACGGGCAGAAGCGCGCGCGGCGTCAGATTTGGTCTGTGTGTCGCCTGTGACGTATTCGACTTTCTTGCCCATGATGCCGTTGCCTTGCAGGGCTTTGGACGAGAATGTGTTCAGCAGGCCACCGTCGCCACCACCGTTCAGGTGCTCGACAGCAAGCTCATAGGCGCGCAACTCGTCGGCACCTTCGTCGGCATAGGGGCCGGATTGCGGTACGTTGAAGCCCAAAGTGACGCTGGAACCCGTTGGCTCATTGGTAAAGGCTGCGGCAGATTGTGCTGTAAAAATCGTCGGAGCGGCAACACCAGCACCGGCAATCGCGCCGGTTTTGATGAGGCCACGACGTGTCAGGTTCATCTTGGACATGAAAATCCTCCCATTTGTTGAAATGCGCAGTCCCACTCCTCAACGGGACGCGCGGCACATATAGTGCAAATATACTATGCTGCGAATTGTCAAAATTTCGCAATAACCCCTTTGTTTTTATAAATTATTTTGTAAAGATATCCACAAGGCTGCCGTGGTATCTGTAAATTTCCTTATGTTGCACTGCAGAAACGCATTGAAAAAGCTGGCAAACAAACCGGAGACCATAGGATGCGTGAAGCGCTGACAGGCACACGGATACGCGATCGTCGGGTAATGGCGGGTACAAAACAATCCGAATTGGCGCGTCAAATCGGTATTTCGGCCTCTTATCTCAATCTGATCGAACACAATCGCCGCAGAATCGGCGGCAAACTGCTTTTGGATATCGCCAGTGCACTGGGCGTTGAATTGTCTGCCCTGACCGAAGGTGCCGAGGCGGCGTTGGTCGCTACTCTGCGTGAGGCCGGCAGCGATTCCACGATGCCCAAGTCAGAGTTTGACAGCGCCGAAGATTTCGCAGGCCGGTTTCCCGGGTGGGCGGATGCGCTGGCCTTGTCCCATCGCAAACTGGTCGGGCTTGAACATACGGTCGAAGTGCTGAGTGATCGGTTGGCGCACGACCCCCAACTGGCCGCCTCCGTGCATGAAGTGTTGTCTACCGCTGCATCCATTCGTTCGACCGCGTCCATTCTGGCAGAAGACAAGGATTTATCGGCTGAATGGCGCGACAGGTTCCACGCCAACATTGATGCTGACAGCCGCCGACTTGCAGACAGTTCCAAAACGCTGGTCGGCTTTCTGGACAGCGAAACAGGCGAAGCCGCGATTACCGGCACCCCCCAAGAAGAGGTCGAAGCGTTTCTTGAGGCCCACAGCCATGGGTTTGAGGCTGTGGAAGATGGAACCGCTGATGTGATCAAGATGATCGAGGATGCCCCGCAAATCACATCCCTGGCCGCCGCTCACATTGCGCGTGGGCTTTTGGAACGGATGATCGACGACAGTGCCCGTGTTTCTTTGTATGACCTGCGTGACGAAATTGCCAAGGTAGGCATTGCCCCGCCACACCTCGCTGCCCGATTTGGGGTGTCGGTACCCTGTATCTTGCGCCGCCTTGCTGCAGTACCAGAACTTGGTTTTGGACTGGTGGTTGCGGATCGCGCAGGCAGCTTGCTGTTTCGCAAGGGCGCAGAGGGTTTTGTCATTCCGCGCTATGGGTCGGCATGCCCGCTTTGGCCGTTGTTTCAAGCGATGGGGCAGCCGACGCAGGCGTTGCATCAACGCCTGCATATGCCCGGGCGTGGTGAGGCGATGTTCGACTGTTTTGCGGCCGCCGAACCCATAGGCCCCATTGCCTTGAATATTCCGCCCTTGGTGCAGTCCACAATGCTGATTGTCCCAGTTGCTGCTGCTGACGCATCGACTGGCCCAGCACCCTTCGGTGTTGGCCCTGCTTGCCGGATCTGCGCGGTGGCCGACTGTGCGGGACGGCGCGAACCGTCAATACTGAGTGATGGTTTTTGACAGCCCTCTGAAAAGGGCACATACTTGACATACATCGTTGATGGGCAAGAGCCTGCGGCGACGATGTGCACGGGAGGAGCCGCAAAATGAGCAAGCATGTTCTGCTCGTCGAGGACGAGGTGAATATCATTGAAGCTGTGCGCTTTGTGCTCAGCCGTGAAGGCTGGCAGGTTGATTCACATTCTGATGGGGCGACTGCTGTTGAAACCATACGCACGGTGCGCCCGGACCTCGTGGTCCTGGATCACATGCTGCCGGGCAAAAGCGGTCTCGATATCTTGACAGAACTGCGGGCGGACCCCGAATTTTTGACACTTCCTGTGCTGATGTTGACAGCGCGCGGGCAGGCCCGTGATCGAGAACAGGCGGAAAAGGCGGGCGTCAGCCGTTTCATGACCAAACCATTTTCCAACACAGAGGTGGTGACAGCGGTGCGTGACATGGTGCAGCTTGCGCGATGAGCGAACAAGGTCGGCCTCCAGTTTTTCTTGAGCGCCGCAGCTATCGTCGCCGCCGGATGATGGATGCACTGCGGTTTTTGCCCGTTTTGGGAGTTCTGCTGTGGATGGTGCCGATTCTGTGGCCAACTGCTGCCGATGGCCCCACAACAGCGGAAGCGATTTCGATGTCCACCGCCGTTGTGTACGTTTTCGCCGTCTGGTGTGCCTTGATCGTGGCGGCGCTGGCCCTGTGGTCCTTTTTGCGCCTCAGCCCCGAGATGGGTGAGGACGCTGGCACAGGGCAGCGCTGATGGCGTCGGTAAACCTGTTGATCGCCGTAAGCCTCGGCTACGTCACTTTTTTGTTCGCCATTGCATTCTTTGCCGAACGTGCGGCGGCGCGGGGACGGGGAGCTTGGTTGCGCTCTCCGCTGGTCTATACGCTGTCGCTGTCCATCTATTGTACCGCATGGACGTTCTACGGGGCGGTTGGCTATGCTGCGCGATCGGGGATGGAGTTCGTGACCATCTACCTTGGTCCCAGTCTGGTGATGATCGGCTGGTGGTGGGCTTTGCGCAAACTGGTGCGGGTGGGCCGTGTGCAGCGCGCAACCTCTGTCGCGGACCTGATTTCGGCGCGATATGGCAAATCTAACTTGTTGGCGATCGTTGTGACCATCATGGCCGTTGTGGGGGTGACGCCATACATTGCGCTGCAATTGCAGTCTGTGACACTGTCGCTGTCGATCTTTTCCACACCAGAGGACACAGGCGAACTGAACCAGCTGGTTGCGGGGTTCTGGGTCGCCTTTGGTCTTGCGATCTTTACGGTCCTGTTTGGTACACGAAACCTGAACGCCAATGAACGCCATGACGGTGTCGTGATCGCCATCGCGGTCGAAGCGGTGGTCAAGCTAATCGCCCTGTTGGCGGTCGGCATCTTTGTGGTTTGGGGCATTGCGGGCGGTATCGGCCCCATGATGGAGCGGATCGACACCTCGCCGATCGGGCAATGGGATATGGATCGCAGTCGGTGGGTCGCACTGACCGCACTCTCTGCGGCTGCGTTTCTGGCCCTGCCACGCATGTTCCAAGTCATGGTTGTGGAAAACGAAGACGAACGGCACCTGCAAATCGCAAGCTGGGCCTTTCCCCTTTATCTGATGCTGATGAGCCTGTTTGTGATGCCCATTGCGGTCATCGGCCTTGATCTGATGCCCGCTGGGTCTAATCCGGACCTTTTCGTGCTGACCGTGCCGCTGGCACAAGGACAAGTCGGCCTTGCCACGCTGAGTTTTCTGGGCGGCTTTTCGTCCGCCACGTCGATGGTGATCGTTGCGACCCTTGCGCTGTCCACGATGGTGTCAAACCACGTGGTCATGCCTGTCTGGCTCAGCGCGCGAGCGGACGGAGCGCAAGTGTCGGGCGACGTGCGCAATGTCGTGATCTTGTCGCGGCGGGCGTCAATCCTGATGATCATCGGGCTTGGCTATCTGTATTACCAGTTTTCAGGGGGTGGGGCGGCGCTGGCGGCGATTGGCCTGATTTCCTTTGTTGGTGTTGCGCAATTTCTGCCCGCGATGATGGGCGGTATCTTTTGGCGGGGGGCGACGCGCTGGGGGGCTTTGGCCGGGCTGGTGATCGGGTTCGTCATTTGGGTCTATTGTTCGCTTCTGCCCAGCTTTGGCCCCGGCGCGGTGCTGTCGGTCGGTGTCTTTGATGAGGGTCCGTTTGGTCTTGGCTGGTTGCGCCCGCACGCGCTGTTCGGGATCGAAGGTATCGATCCAACAGTGCATGCGGTGACGTGGTCACTGGCGCTGAATGCTCTGGCCTTTGTCAGCGTGTCACTGGTGACCTTTCCAGGGCCGCTTGAACGGTTGCAGGGTGCGCAATTTGTGAACGTCTTTGATCACTCCACCCAAGCGCGTGGCTGGAACGCGGCAAGTGCCACGTCAGAGGACCTGATGGTCATGACCCAACGCATTCTGGGTGCGGACGAAGCGCAGTCCCTGTTTCGGACCGAAGCACACAGGCAAGGGCTGGATGGCGGGTTGCCGGAACCCACCCAAGGTTTCTTGCAGCATCTTGAACGCGAACTGGCGGCATCTGTCGGCGCGGCAACGGCACATGCGATGATCAGCCAGCTTGTCGGTGGGGCGTCTGTATCCGTGCAGGATCTGATGGCGGTGGCGGACGAATCCGCGCAAATCCTCGAATATTCCAACAAGCTCGAAGCCAAATCAGGTGAATTGGTCCGCACAGCCGGTCAGTTGCGCGATGCCAATGAAAAACTGACGGCCCTATCGGTGCAAAAGGACGCGTTTCTAAGCCAGATCAGTCATGAACTGCGCACGCCCATGACGTCCATCCGTTCATTTTCCGAAATTTTGCGCGATACTGAAGGGTTGGGGCAGGTCGAAAAGACGCGTTACGCGTCGATTATCCATGGCGAAGCGATCCGTCTGACACGGTTGCTTGATGATCTTTTGGACTTGAGTGTTCTTGAAAACGGTCAAGTGTCGCTGCGCTATGAAAAGGGGCGGCTGAATGACATGTTGGAAAAGGCGATCTTGACGGCGCAGGCCGGCAGCGTGGGGTCCCTTGATATCAGGCGGCGTCAGGTTGAAGGGATGATGTCGCTCACCACGGATCTTGATCGTTTGGGACAGGTTTTTATCAACCTTATCACGAATGCGCAGAAATATTGTGACGCACCCAACCCTAAACTCGTGATTTCTGTAGAGCAGGACGGCCCGGAAGTGGCTGTGATCTTTGCCGACAATGGCACACCAATCCCGGCCGAGGCGCGTAGCGTTATTTTTGAAAAATTTGCGCGCGTCAGTGACCAAAAGGGGTCGGGCGCGGGCCTTGGCCTTGCGATCTGCCGCGAGATCATGACGCGGCTGGGCGGTGACATCACTCATCTGCCAAGCGACATAGGCAATACATTTGTGGTGCATCTGCCCCGGCGGGATGCCTTGGCGGCACAATAAACCGCGCTCTTAAAACCAACCGCTTTAAAGCGGTTGGTAACCATTCTTGGCTAGGTGTCATCGGAATAGAACAGGCCGGACATCGGCGGAGGATATGGGCGACACCGAAACTCAATCTGTATTGGGGCGCATTGCGGCTTCGGGTCGCGAAGAACGCGATGCCCGCGCCATGACGCTGCAAAAGGCGTTGCGCATCACGATGGCCAAGGTGGCGGATGCGGCGTTGAATCTGCCCATGGCGGTCATTGGAACCCTCGTTCAGGAGGTCGAGGGTGAAGGGATCGAGGCGGCGTTGGACGATGCGGCCCTGATGTTGTTGCTGGATGGGCCTTCGGGTTGCATGGGTGCGGCTGTGATGGATGCCGCGCTGGTTGGCGCACTTATTCAGCAACAAACCATCGGTACCGTTCTGCCCGATACGGGGCACAATCGCCCGATGACGCGTACTGACGCTGCGATTTGCGCCCCATTGATTGATATGTTGATCGCACGGGCCGCACCCATTCTGGACAGTGCGCAGGACTGCGCGCTGATCGAGGGGTTTGAATTCGGGGCCAAGGCAGAGGACGCAAGGACACTGGCGATTGCGCTGGACGCAGCGGATTATATTGCAATTGCCCTGACCGTGGATATCGCGCGCGGTGTCCGGCAAGGGGAAATCAAACTGATACTGCCCTCGCTAAGGTCGCGCGAGAGTTTGCATCCACAACCAGCGACGGACAAAACCGAACACGAGGGCACGCGAAAGGCGGATCTGACCAAACAGGTCATGGGATTAAATGCTGACCTGCGGATGATCGTCTGCACGCTCAGTGTCCCCCTCAATAAGTTGCGCGCGCTCAAGGTTGGGGACGATCTGGCGTTGCCGCCCGGGGCATTTCCGAACGTGCAGATCACTACCACCACGGGCCGCATTCTGGGTCGGGGCGTTGTTGGCCATGTTGATGGTGTGCGTGCAGTAAAACCGTCGCGCCCACCCTTGCATGCCGAACGACCACTGCGCCGCGAGAGCGATCAGCCGGATGTTGATCTGCCAGAGGTCGAGGTGTTGACGTCAAGTGGGCGCAGCATGACCGTGTCGCGCGCAGTTGATGTCAGTGATGCAGAGCTTGAGGCGGCAATGCAAACGCTGTCGGCGGCAGACGTTAACATGGATACGACAGAAATTCCCGACATGTCTGTCAAACTGGAAAACATGGCTGATGCGAACGGGCCGGAACACGTGACGACCCTTGCGGAGTTGCCCGAGCTTGAGGATCTACCTGATCTGGACGATCTACCTGATCTTGCCGATTTGGCCATGCAGTCCGTGGGGTAACGCGTGCTGTGGTTTTGGCAGCGCTATGCCGCACCCTTGGTTTTCGCAATCGCATCCAATGTCGGGCGCATGTTGCTTAAATCGTACCCACCGGCCAAGGCGGCCGCGAGGATATCGTCGGTTGGCATCTCGCCCGCCTGCGCCAAACACCACATCACAGTCGACCGTGTGCCAGAGGCGCAATAGGCCAGAACCGGGCCAGTCGCATCCTGCGCATGCCGCACCTGTTCTGCGACATTGGGTGGGGTCATGTTTTGATGCGTGATCGGCAAGTACACAAAACTAAGGCCGGCCGCCGTCGCCGCTGCCTCAAGTGCGTCCGCTTGCAATCCGGGCGGCACTTCTGCATCGGGGCGGTTACAGATCACTTTAGTGACCCCGGCGGCTGCAACATCGGCCATGTCCGCAGGTTCAAGCTGCGGTGCCACGAAATAAGTCGGGGTGATTTGTCTGATATCCATAGCCAAAAGATTATGCTGCTGTGGCGTGTCTGTCCAGCGCATGGCGCAAGGGGGGAACCGCCCACATCCCGGCGAGCATGGCGATCAGGAATACATATCCATGCCATCCGCCATAGCTGAGCGAGGCGAGAGCAGGCCCGGGGCACAGCCCCACCAGCCCCCATCCAACACCAAACATCACTGATCCGAAAACCAATGGGCGTGTGACCTGTTGTGTCGGTTGTGCTGGAAACGCCCCTCCGGTCAGTGGCACCCGTGTTCGGGTCAGCCGCCACGCCACCAGCATCGGTACCATCGCGCCGCCCATCACGAACGCAAGCGTGGGGTCCCATGCCCCCGCAATGTCCAAAAACCCACGCACTCGTGCCGTATCGGTCATGCCCGATATGTGCAGACCCCCGCCAAACAACGCGCCGCTGATCAATGATAAAACCGCGCGCATCACAGGCCAAACCCCAAGCGCAGAGCAGTGACCGTCAAAACACCAGCGCCAATATAAAATAGCGTGGCAATCAAGCCGCGCAGCGAAAACCGGGACAATCCGCAAACGCCGTGTCCGGAGGTGCATCCGTTTGCAAACCGCGTCCCGATCCCAACGGCCAGACCACCCAAAATCAGCAACCAGATATCAGACGTGGCGTGGGTCGCGACTGTCCAGCCGCCAATCCCCAGCAGAGCGGGGGTGCCAATCAAGCCCAACTGAAACGCCAGCGTGGATCCTCGGTTTATACCTGTGCCATCCACAAGGCCCCCGACGATCCCGCTTGCACCCATGACCCGGCCTGTGCCCAGTAATAAAACTGCGCCACCCGTGCCAATCAGCAAACCACCTAACAGGCCGTAGAGCCATGCGATTTCCATGCCATCCCCGTAAGCTATTTCAAAAAAATACCGACGATAACCAGCATCAGACCAATCACGGACACAAACAGAGCTCCAAGATTCATGGGCAGAACGCGGGCCATAATCTCGCGCATCTGTGCATCCTCAAGCTTGGCGCGCCGCGCACGCCAGACTTTTACGATGCACCAGCCAAGGCCAAGGAGGCCGAGCAACGACAAAGCCGCGCCGCCCCAGATCAACGCATCAAATACAGTCATTCCAGATCTATTTTCCATGCCACGCGGGCTACCCGACATGCGGTGCCTTGGCAAGCCGGGTTGCCCCTTGCGGCGCGCCACCCGCGCAGTTATCCAGCGGGCTCATTTCAGCGACAGGAGCCGCGCATGTCCGATACCGCCACAAACGCCGAAAGTTACCGCGTGACCGCAGATGAACTGCGTCAGTTTATCGAACGGATCGAACGGCTGGACATGGAGAAAAAGGACCTCGCTGACCAACAAAAGGAAGTGATGGCCGAAGCCAAGTCGCGCGGCTATGACACCAAAATCATTCGCAAGGTGATCGCCCTTCGCAAGCGTGATAAAGACGATATCGCCGAAGAAGAAGCGGTGTTGGAAATGTACAAAGAAGCCTTGGGCATGGGGTGAACCTGTCAGGGTTTTCCGGCTTTTATATCGCCTGACGACGCGCTGGCAGTGAACGGCACAGACATGCTAGTTTCACGCAATTCGTGTCTGCATCGCGGCTTACGGCGCTGTCTGTGCTCTCAAGGCGCGATGAATGTGACGCCTGGCATGCGTGCGACGTGATGCATGTCTTCTTCATATAGATCGGTCATCGTGTCTATGTCTGCTTCGGTCCAGCCCGGTGCGTTCAGCTCCTCTTCGATCTCATCGTCGAGCGCGAATTTGTCCAGGAACGCGGCAATGACGCGCCGCTTTTGCATCTCTGTCATGGTGGGGTGTGACGCAAGGTAGGCCTGAAACCGGGTCATGCCTTCGGGCGACATGATCTCTGAGAGCAGGTCGAATTCACCTGTGATGTCGTCACCATGCTGCAAGCCGGCCATTTCGCGAATAATTTCGGCCCAGATCAACGGCATGTCTTCGAAACACCACACAGTGATGTTGACGGATGGTGCGGCCTCGCGGATCGCTGACAGGGTGTCGGACCATTTGATGACAAAAGGATCCGCGCCCCGCAGGAAGCTGTTCATGTCCTCTTGGGGGGCATTTGCAAACATGGCAGGCAACAAGGTGCCTGGATTGCGCATGGCGAGGCACAGCTCGATGTCATCATGCGCAAAAAGTGCGGCAAGTTGCGCCATGCGCCGCGGTGCCGCTTCGTAAATCATGCCGCTGCGCACCGATGCACGCGGAGCCCCAAACAAGAACATGTGGCTCAGAATGACACGATCCGCGTTTTCTTCGTCCAGAATCAGATCAAATAACACATCGCGCGCATCCGGGGCAGGGGCAGCATCATTCAGAGCCGCCAGCGTTTCCTTGAGCAACGTGCGATACTTGCCCGGACTGGGAACAGACACACCGTGATTGGAAAACCCTTTGGAATTGCCCAGCAAACAGCGCAAAAGCCGATCTTCTTCAGTGAAATGCGCGCCTGCATGCAGAACAAGTTGCATCGTGCCTTGCCTCGATCATGGTTAAGTTGCTTGGTGATTAGCTATACTCGAAACGGTGGCGGATAAAACCTCTGGCTGGCATGCATATTTGATCTTGCCAGTCCGTTCGACAAACATTAGACGATCCACGCGTAGCCCCTATAGCTCAGCTGGTAGAGCAACTGATTTGTAATCAGTAGGTCCGCGGTTCGAGTCCGTGTGGGGGCACCATTTCACTCTAATAAACCCCTTATTTCCCTGATTTTATCGCATTTGGTTGTCTATCACGACACACACTGCGACACACATCGAGGACACAAACATGGCCCTGAGCACAAAAATCAAACATGTGGACAAGCGGTCTAACGGGGTTCTGAGGTTTAGAAGACGGTTTCCGAAAGATGTTGCTGAGGCCCTTGGCGAACCAGCCCTGCAGGTTCACATCAAAAATCGCGAGGGCCTAGCCTTTCACCGAGAGTATCAGGCCATCATGCTAGAGTTCGACCGGATGGTGTCTGAGGTCCGCAGTCGCATCGCAGGCAATGACACGAGATCACCAATTGAAAGATGGCATGAAGCACTTCTCAAGCGCGAAGAGTTGGTATCTGAAACCATAGGCCTCGACGACGACCCAGAATTTGCCGCTAGGGAGATCGCCAGAGGTCTCTCTGAGCAGCCTAATACTGACCCCCTGTTGTTGAAAGCGTTGGTGAACCCGGATGCCGATGCTCCTAAGCTGTCACTGCAAGATGCCAAGAATATGTATGCTCGGGACAAGCGGATGGCTGACAATGAGATTGTCCGCCTCGACCGTATTACACGTCGCCTTCCCAAGCGTTGCCCGGAGCGTCCATCATGCCAGCCCAAATGTCTTCCTTGCTAGGTAAGTCCTCCGCATCGGGTATCAATTCGGTGCACTCAAATTCCTCCATTGCTTGCTTTTGTCCTGTTTCTGGATCATCGGGATTAGCAAGCGCGCCTTCCAAACCTGCCATGTCGCGGACCGTGTCACAGGCATCCTGAACTTCTAACGCGAGACCGCCCGCAATTACTGCAACGCCAATGAAGGGTATGCCTCTAGTGCCTGCCGGAACCTTTGAGCATCGTTGTCATCGAAGCCGTTCGTTGCTTGCATGCTGCCAACCAGCAGATCAAGCAGTTGCTCGCTGTAGTAGTTTCCGTACACAGCGGTCAGGTGTCCCAGCAAACGGACCATTTCGATCGTCTCCCGGTCGTACCCGCTATCGATCAGCTCAATGACTGCATCACCTACGACGCCTATCACTTCGTTTCTTGGCAGTGTGATCGTGTAGCTGACCAGGTTCATCTCTTCGATCTTGTTCACTTTCATGTCTTCATAGTCCATGGGGTCTCTCCATTTTGGTGCAACCACACGCGATTCGGGTGGTCTGAGAGAGGTCTACTCCTCGTGTCAACGGCGCGGCCACCGTCGGCGATGCGACCATCCCCGTCATGGCATGGAAGGGCCAGTCGCCCTGATCGTTCAGGATCAGACGCGCGACCTTGAGCGGCGGATCGGTGTCATGTTCCTTCACCTTGCCCTTGCCGCCTTCGTCCGAAGACTTCTCGACGGCCAGCCTGTACCACTTGGCTGTCTGGGCCATGCGCTTCTGAAGCCAGTGCTCATTCACGGGCAGGAGCACGGTGGCACCCGCCTGGTGACGGACTCCATCCTCATCGGCGGATCGCCCCAAGCGGAGTGGACGGATCAACTGGCCGTGACGTTGCAGGACCTCGTGTCCAGCGGCATAAAACAGTGGACCTGTCCCGCTTTCGTGCCGCCCCAAGTGCTCGTTTAAGCCACCTTACGTTCGAAGGCGACAGGGCTTTTCCAGTCTAGTGCTGAGTGGCGGCGGCGTGGATTGTAGAACCCGTTTATG
>Ga0115562_1000215_pt1 | contig 43921 bp, 41 predicted proteins | sample COGITO_mtgs_1105_6_FD_87200 | JGI IMG/M metagenome (GOLD analysis project Ga0115562, IMG submission 87200) | Pelagic marine microbial communities from North Sea - COGITO_mtgs_110516 | ecosystem: Environmental > Aquatic > Marine > Epipelagic | place: Germany:Helgoland, sampling site Kabeltonne...
CACCACCGGTATCACCGCCAATGTCACCACCGGTATCACCGCCCGTACCGCCGCCGGTATCGCCGCCAATGTCACCACCGGTATCACCGCCCGTACCGCCGCCGGTATCGCCGCCAATGTCACCACCAGTATCACCGCCCGTACCACCGCCGGTATCACCGCCCGTACCACCGCCGGTATCGCCGCCAATGTCACCACCGGTATCGCCGCCAGTGTCACCACCGGTATTGCCGCCGGTTTCACCACCGGTATTGCCGCCGGTGTCGTCTGTAACGGTGTCTGAGCTCTCCTTCGCAGGACCAACCCAGCCCAGATCAAAAGATCCTCGCTCATGAACTTGATATCGCCTCTCAGCAGCTTCAGGGGCTGAAAAAGAAACACCTGCCACGGCAACATCTCTCGGCGCTGTTGGCAAGCTATCGGATTCACTGGTGCGCTGCTGTGTCCCGGCGCTTTCTGCTCCATCCGCCGCTTGATTGCCTATCTGGCCATCAGAACTTTGTTGCTGGTCTTGCGCGCCGATTTCAGACGAACGTATAAATATCGCCGGCTGTGCCGAACTTGTGGCGGTTGTAGTTTCACCCGTTTGCCGCCCGGTCGCATTGTCACTGAGAACCCGTGTAATCGATTCACTCGGATCAACCTTCGCGAACACGAACTCGTCAGCATTTGCAGCAGTCATTGCCGCTTCCGCCGCCCTTACTATGTCAGCATCACTCATCGAACTCGGATCAGCTTCAAGAACGGGAAGCGCAGTGGCGGATCTATCAAACTTGCGCTCTTCGGCTGAGCGAAAGTTTGGCGAGAACTGGTCAACACCTAGTCTGGCAACGAGGCCATTGGGATTTCTTTCACGAAAGAACATGTTGAGTGAGCCTTATGCTGATTCCGGGTGGCGGGTGAGTGGAGGTGAGAAATTCTAGTGAGGGGATGAGACGAGTATCATGCAGGCGGTGCCATCAGCTTGAAACCAATCGCCTGAATGGGCTGCATTCGTTGAGAGTTCCCGTTTGCATCAGCGATTTCTTGAGGTGCCAGTTTACAGCTCTCTGCATTGTCAATTCGTCCCTATTGAGCGCCACTGAGTGGGCGGTACTAGTCGCATAAAGAACATTTGGCTTGAGAAGCATGCAATAGGTATGGCTAAAATGTGTCGGCGAAATGGCGCGCATCCAAATTGCTCACTATCCAATAATTTGATTTGCAAAGAAAAATGGCGAAATGCCATATCTTTAAAGCCTTGACATGCTGGCGGTATTCCGCTCGCGAACCCGCGGGATTGTGCCAAAGACTCAACCCAGAGCGCTATTTGGTGCGCGCCGCACAACTATGATTAGAACCAATCAGAATATGGTCTTCGCTTTTGACAGCCATTATCTACGCTGATGCTACAATAAACCGCTCCGATTCTGTACCTGTATTGATGCCGAAAAGACTCACAAAAGACGTGCGTTTGATCTCTTTGGACTGCAAGCATCTGTTGCTCCGTTGGACTAGATGGGAGCGCTGACGGTGATTATTTGTATTCGATCAGACCGGCGCGCACGCGCCTTATTCTGTGCCAAAAATAACTCAGCATACCCTGCGCTTCTGGCAATTTCCCTATCGTCAGAAACACAGCACGCAGCCAATCGCCTTCGCGCAAGCCCAATCGGATGATTTGCAAGGGCCATGCTAAAAGCAATGCGAGCGTCCAAGGTGACAAAAACATCCCCAGAACAGCTATCATCGGGAGAACGGCCCCCCAGATCAACGCAGATCGCGTTTCACGGACCCCATGATGTTCGGGCTTCCTCCCGTGCATCGCCATCCCCTCGGCAAAGGCATGGCCTGCCCGTTTGTTTCGTACCCACCATTGCGAGAATTTGCTGAGTGCTGCGTCATGCAACGTCATCTCTTCGTCGAGGCGCCAAACCTTCCAACCCGCCGCACGCAAACGCACGCAAAGTTCAGGCTCTTCGCCTGCGATGAGATCGTCATTGTAGCCTCCAACTTCATCAAAAGCTGTCACACGCATCAGCGCGTCCCCTCCACATGACAAAGCCTCACCCACTGGTGTGTCCCATTCCTGATCAATCAATCGGGTATAAACCGAGGCATCAGGGAAACGCTCTCGCCTCCGTCCGCAGACAATAGCGACATTCAAATGCTCATCAAGATGGGACCTTGCCTGCGCGACCCAGTTAGGCTGCAATTCACAGTCGCCATCAATGAACTGAACATATGCGATTTCAAGGTAGTTCTTTTGAAGATGCGCCATTCCTGTGTTGCGCGCACGGGCTGCAGTGAAGGGAAGCGACATATCCAAGGCGATCACATCCGCGCCAGAGTCTCGTGCTGCCTGTGGCGATCCATCCGTCGAACCGCTGTCGACATAAACAATGTAATCCACTTGGCCTGCTGCCGCTTTCAGACCGGCGATAAGGCGGGACCCTTCATTGCGCCCAATGATGACGGCACCGACCTGAGCGGAAGTATTACTTCGTATCATGCAGAAGGGCGCCTTGCGTAGCGGTCATTGGTTGGAGCGTTATCCGGACTGATCTTGCCTGCAACTGTGCCCCCAAATCGGGTATAAACGGGACCAGTACGTATCTTGGGACGGGTTAGTTGTTTCTCTTCCACCTCAGACACGCGGCCCAACTCGATCCGCCCCCAAATGGACCCAACGACAAGCCACGTCACCGGCGTGATCGATGCATTCGGAATCAAATCAATCAAATTGGCGACCAGCATCAGCATCAATCCAGTTGTCTCGAATCCAAACCGGCTCTTATGGTATGCGAAGGCTGCAACAACCGCTGGCATGCAAAGCAATCCAAACTCCGCCAGATAGCGCGCCCATCCTCCCTCGCCCACGACAATGATCCAATGACCGTCAGTGATCGACCTCTCCACGCCAAACTCATCAAAAACCATGTTGCGTCCAAAGCCGCCCCACCCAAAGAACGGACGTTCCAACGCTCTTGAAAGCAGCTGTTCTTCGTTTGTAAGCCGAAACTCCAAAGACTGGGCCCGGTACGGGCTTACCCCCTCAGCCCAACTTAGTATCGCATCTACTGGCACCATCCCAACCGCGCGAAGCGCCGGGTAAACCAATATGATCAACGCTAAGACTGCACAAAGGTAAAGCTGCGTTCTGGGTCCAAATAACAGTGCAATCGGCAACAGCACCACTGCGATAACAAGTGCTCCCAGCGAATTTGACAGAGACAATGTCAGCAAAAGCCAAAGACCTACAGCTAGGTACTTTGCACGCTCATTCGCATTGACAGTGCGTGAAAGGCTAAAGGCGGCTAAAATAGTCACGGAAAAGAAGATTGCCAACCACAAGCCGTGATGCAAAAAAACAAGCGGTCTGAAACCTCCGGGGCGGATATGCTGCTCAAAGCTATGGGGAAAAAAACCGTAGATCATGAAATTGAGCTGCGGCGACATGCGCACCTCAAAAAGGGCCAAGAAGGAGTAGACAAACCCGGCGATCACGAAGGACAGCATCAACATCCTTTGCTGCTCAGGGAAGGCAAGAAATTTTCGTGCAAGCAAGAACGGAATTAGCGAAACCAGCAGGCCGAGTGTGACGGAAAACGCATCATAAGGACGCAGCGCCTGCAAAAAGACCGGCCCAAAAACGAGTGGGTCTCGATTTGTCATCACCGTCAGGAAAGCACTTATGAGTAAGATAGTGAGCAAAAGGCGGGGCAAGAATGCTTTGGGCAGCCAACCTGGCAACGATTTACCAGTGAATCTTTTTGCAGATATCAAAACAAACAACAGCGCCGAAATCGCCGGGATCGTGTGCTTGTTAAGCGTTGGAACCATCGGCAGATCAAAGTAAAGTGTTTCAGGCAAAAAGAGATACCCAAGAAGTAGGGACGCAGTAATCGCCTTAGGTCGATCAAGTTTGACAAACAAGATCACCATGACGAAAGGCCATATAATGAGAACTGTATTTCCGACTACCATGAACGTCCTTCGCTACGCTGGCCGAGTTTTGGGACAGATTGCCCGAAATATTCAATTACGGAAAGTAAACTTTAGGCCCCCAAGGCAGCATCGCCCTGGCGCATAAGCGCTATCAAGGTATGAAGCGAGGCACATCATCCTGCAAGGCCACCAGTACATCCATCAGCCGGGTTTCAGCCTGCGCATCCGTTTCATCCCGTCCTATCAAAGTCGTCAAACGGATGATTCCCCCATCCGTTCGGCCTGTCTGTATGCCATCGACGATCAACCACATTTTGGCTGCAAAATCCCACGCGACCTTGCGGCCTTTCTGTTCAAACCAATAGTAAACCATCATCCTAGTTTCGCCCTTCTGGATGATCGCACGGTTGATATTGAAATCATCGCTTGCATCAATCTGTGCCCCAATGTCCGTGCGTTCCAGCCATGCAATCTCCCAACCGGCACCCGGCAAACATATTTCAGGACTATGCACTCCGCCTGAACTCTGGTCCGCATACCAAGCCATGAACAACCCGACTGGTGGCTGATCACTGCCATCTTTCAGGTTGACATTGACATAGTCATCTGACGCCAATGCAACCTCTGTCGCGCGGTCAAACGGTATGTTCACACTGCGCTGCCAGTTCCCGATACTTGGGTCCAAAGCCGCAAATGGTGTCCGATCGGGTAACGTTCTGTCGCGCTCTGGCACGACCTGGAATATGCCAACCGCCGATATCAGGACGAAGACCGTACTGACCAGGGCCCGCGATTGTGGCACAGTCCCGATACGTTTGGCTTGGTCCGCCAGACCATCCGTATTCAGATCAAGTGCATCAGCCAGACGCATCGGCACCCGTTGCAGGCGCAACATCAACCAGGCCAAGCCAAAGAGGATCAAGATACATGAAACAAAGATCACCCAGCCTTCAAAGAAGTGGGTAAAGCCCTCCAGCCAGTCGACACCATAATATTGTGCAAGCACCCCCGCGACCGCGATCCGGATGGAATTCATCAGGACGGTGATCGGCGCTGCGGAAATCAATAACACTGCCTTGTGCCAAATTGGACCTTTGTAAAGGACCGCAAAAATGTAGGAGAAGCTCAGGATGGGAAACAAATAGCGTAGGCCCGAGCAGGCTTCAGCAACATGCAGTTTCAGGACACCCAGATCAATGATATTGCCATCCAGAAAGACCGGCACAGACAAAAGACCCAAAATCCACACACCAATTTCGGACGAGATTAGCTGCAAAGTCGTCGAAACCTTGTAGTAGAACGTGTCGGGCAGCGGCAGCATATAAACTAGATGCAGGACTGGCGGCCAAAAATGCCGCCCCGTCTTCCATCCAAAGCAAACCAACAACAAACCACCAACCCAAATAATCAGGGCATAAGCAACAAGATCAGGAATATTCGCTAGCCTGCCCAAAGCGCCGAACGCCACCGCAAAAATAATAACCCCTACGCCAACCCAACGATCGTCGATGGCCCCGACGCGGGGTGGAAATTGCTTGAGCTGGCGTAAAAACAAGAGCCCGGAAATAATGGGGATCAGTGGTCCATGGCTATACTCAGGCAAGCCCCAAGCGCGCAGCAAGGCTGCTATCCCATCTGCAAAGAAAACCCCGGCCACCAGCACAGCAATTGCCAGCCAGAACAGACCCCAGTTGGCGAATGATCTGACGTCTGCCGATTGCTTCTTTGGGTCACTTGCTAAGAACATGAAATCTAATCCACACTGAAATGGACGCAAAAGTTATCTTTAGCGAAAGAGTACATTCGCGCCTAGAGGATTATCATTTTAGTTCTGTGAACGTGTTCGAAATGCTCTTACCCGCCAAGTGATGAAGCAGCAGACCTCGCCGCTGACATGCCTATGGAAGGTTCAATGCAAAGTATTTCGCAAGCGCCGTAAGGCGGTTCTCGCTCTAATCCCGAGACAGCACAAAGGTAGCTTGGACGTCTTCGCCTGCAGCCGTTCCAATGCCACCGCCGTAGATAACGGTTGCGGAATCTGCGAAATCTCCGGCGATATTGACGTCTACTAGGCCGTCGATAACATCGCCAGTCAAAATGCCCGAAAGCGAACCACTGATCCCATTAAGCGTAGTCAAGTCGTTGCCTCGAAAGAAGTTTGCGTCAAACTCAAGTTCACCTGGTTGCGGATCGCCTGCATCGGAATAAAAGTTCGTCGCCTCTCCAGTGATCTCCCCTGAACCAAAGTCGGTGTTCGCATTCATCGTACCGAAGACACGATCCGTATTGCCCGGCACCCGAACAAGTTCAATGCCGCCGACATACTCATAATCGGCACTCCCGGCATCTGGCACATCGCTCCAAGGCGTCACGGGTTCAGTCGCAAACAATGAGGCCGCGATGGGTGAAATCGCATCGTCCCAGTCTTCAACCTGACCGACTGTCAGAACCGCCCCAGTTGCGACACTCGGAATCAGGCCCGCGGCTGATGTCGAACCAATGTTGGCAACTGGGTTGTCAACTGGCCCATCACCATCGCCGGACCCAGAACCGCTGCAGGCCGCGAGCAAACACAAAACACCAGCCGATACCGGCTTTTTCACTGAAACACGTTCTTTGAGGGTCACGACAACTTCTCCACCAATTTCGGAATCTTTTAGCGCTATCTTGGTCCGGGATGCCCCTATCGTTGTCAACTAGAAACCAAAATTCGTTGGCATACCAGCGATATTCGGCAGAGACGAAGAAATTCGATGTCACGGTTTCTTGCTATCGTCGCGCCTTGGCGGGATGCCACAAAGAATGGTGTCGACGACCTAGTCATCTGATAATTTTGCATAAAAACAGGTCTCAAAACCAATGCGATCAGGGCTTACGACCTGTTCAAAACCAACGGCGCGCATCCAACGGGTCATTGCCGCCCGCGTCGGGTAAATTGGCCGAGAGGTTGAAAATCCGCCTCGGCTCGGGATGACGCGACGTCCAAGAGCCATATAACCCAGAGTATTCGCCACCGTCATCAGAAAAGCTTTGGGTGAACTCTTGCCCACGATGACTTTGCTGCCGATTTCCTTGATATAATCCGGGAGCGTCCCGCCGATCAGAATAAGCTCTCCACCGGGTTTTATCACGCGAGCGATTTCCTCTAAGGCAACATGGACTTCAAAATACTGATGCGCCGAAACCAGCAGAACGAGATCAAGTTCGTTCGCCGCAAACGGTAATGCCTCTGCACCACCCGCACGCATTTCGATAGGTTGCATTCCTTCTCGGATGCGAAAGATGTCACCCAGCCTCACATAGGTATCGACCGGTTCAACACCACATAACCTAGCATCCGTCGTGGTCAGCGACATCAGATTGGCCCCCATTCCGGCCCCGATTTCGGCAATGTATTTGCCTTCAAACGTCGCGCGACCCAATTGCGGCAAGGCGTTCTCAAACGGCAATGCTCTGCCGCGCTGCTGCCAAAACATATACTCACGACATGAATCGCTGACCATAACCCCTAAGACCGATGGCTTGCCAGTCGTGGGGTCCAACCAACCAAGCTCCACTGCCTTGGCTTTCGCCGCTGACGTATCACCGAGCTTTTTGATAATCACACTTTGCGAGGCCATGAAAGCGATCATCGCGTCAGAGCCGTCACCCAGAAGATGCTGTTGCGCTACATCGAAATTCATTCACTTCTTACCTTTAAGCAAAGCTTCAGCGGCGCTTGAGAACGGCCAGGTTATTCTCTGGTTCATGCAAGAGAAGCACGAACTCTTCCACAAAGCGGGTATTGTCGTTCGTCATGTCATCTGTGACCCAAGACGCAATACCATGCCAATCCGCAAGATAGATGATCGGGCTATCGACGACATAGTTAAGCACATGGCCCTCGGTCAACAGGGCGTTAAGCGCGGCAGGGTTCACCTTTCCATCCAGATTGATCGTCCGGTCATGCCAATAGCCCAAGGTCCCCGTTTGCACTGCACCCACCCAAACGTCTTCTGCAACATTCTGGTTCATCCAGTTGACCACTTGAAAATGGCCTTGCTCTTTCACGCCGGGAATAAGAAGACGGCCCAACAACACAAAGCAAAGCAATACGCTCAAAGCACTTGCCCCCCTCATGACTTGGGCCGCCTGCGCTTTCATCAGCGTCGTAGCGACACCGTAGGCGACAGAGAAGGTTGCGACGGTCAAAAGCGGGGCAAGCGGCGAAAGATAGCGGCTCAGGAACCAGCCTGCACCAAAATAGAAACCATAATAGGCGCTCATCGCCGCGGCATAGATCATGTAGGCCGCCACCACATAACGTACGCTGCCGCCCCTGCGCCACGTCTGAACCATGAAAACGGTCAGGATCGTCACGACAATCGCAACCGCACTCCATTGAAATACAGGCATGACTTGGACAGCCAAGGGGACTGGAAACATCAAGAAGGCATATTCAAACAACATGCCTGGCAACAAATAAGTATTTCGGGCAAATCCACCGCTCAGGGCCTGCGCTGTGCCGCTTACCGGCACGATTGAACCAAAGTTGATGTAGTTACTGATCATCCAAGGCGCTGAAATCGCGACAACCACAAGACCGGAAGGGATGATCACCCGCAGCGCAGAAGCATGCCCGCGCCGTGCGACAACCACCTCATGGATAAACCAGACGCCGAAGATCGAAAACAGCAAGAAGACCGCATCATTGCGCGCAAGAAACGTGATACCCCCAACGACCCCCAGCAGCAAAGGCAGGCGCAGACTGCGCGCATCTTGCTGCATCAGCACCTTGCCAAAAACAACAAGGGTCACGGTCAGCATGACGGAATAGAGCCCCGTCTCAAGTCCGTTCATTGTATGCATCACCATAAGCGGACTCGCGAACCAAACCGCTGCCAACAACCAAGGCCAAATCGGGCGGTCATCTTGTGGTGCAAGAAGAAGGCGCATGAATGCGCGCACGGTGAAAATGCCAAGCACGGCGATTACAGCCGAAATAAGCTGGACGCCAGCCACGCCAAGGACCTTGTCACCTCCCGTCAAAAGATAGGGAACTGCAAAGATAAACGTGGCCAACGGCTGCACACCATTCGACGCGATCGTCCCATCCGAAACCGACATGCCCAATCCAACTGCCATGTTGCGCGCAATCGTCAGCATCAGATAGCCATCTTCCGTCATAAAGGCCTCTCGCAGCACGGAAGGGCCCAGTACAATCGGATAAAGCCTGTACAACGTGGCAAGAACGAAACTAAGCACGATCAGGCGGAAGACATTTTTTTCACTAATGAGGCTCATTTCCTGATCGCTTTATAATGTATGATTATCTTCAATGTCCGTCTTTCTAACCACATGCCGGACTTCACGAAAGCTTTGCGTCCAGTAGGCCGCAGCAACCTATGCAAAAAACACACACCGAATGCAAACTAAACGCCAACCAATCGCAGCTTCAGTCGCGCCAGCGTATCATAACGCCCGACTGCAATGCGCGGCATCGCGTGGGCAGGCGCATCACTCTGGACCAACCGATCCTCCAGAATTGTGGCCGAAACAAAACCCAGCTCGTCTAAAGCGTTCATGAGCTCCGGCGTGTAGTTGCCGTTTGGATAGGCAAAATGGCGGATATCTTGCCCCGTCCATGCAGCAAGCAGATTGCGCGACCGCACAATGCTCGCTTTGGCCTCCGGGATTGATAGCTGATCTAACAGTTCATGCCCATGGCTATGCGCCCCAATCGTTATGCGAGAGTCAGAAGCCAATTCCTTGAGTTGCGGCAAGCTCATTGGTTGCAGCGGCAAAAAACTGTCCACCACGGCACCAGACTGAGAAACAATCTCATCGGCAAGCGCATCGCGATCCTGCGATGTCGCAGTTTTCAGCGCCTCTAGAACCGCACCAATCTGTGCCCACCGGTTCTTGCCGCGCTCTGGCCCGATCTGCCACGCGCCCAACCCGTCCAGGGTAATCTGCACCTTACCTGCGGCTTGAAGCGCGTTCATCACGCGATCAAACCAAAAGGGGGTCCCGGCTTCGATATGTGCTGTCGCCACATAGATAGTGACAGGGATATCCATGGCATTCACAATCGGCAAAAGATGATCAAAAAGCCCGATTTCTCCATCATCAAACGTCAGCGCGACACGTGGGCGGGCACCTTTTGGCGCAGGCGCAAGCGCGTCGTCAAGCGAAACAATGTCATAGCTTTCGCGCAGCATATCGACCTGAGCGAGGAAATCACTCTTGCGCAAGGCAACCCATGCATCCAGTTGATGATCATCGGGGCGCAATGTGTGGTAGCACAAGACCGTCGCGGGCCGTTCTCTCAACGCATATCCGCGCAAAAGTGGATAGACCGGCCCCACCGTCAGACCACGCAAGACGAGTGATTTCAGCGCGGCCTTCACCCTTGCTTACCTACGGCATTGATCATTCGGCCAAGAAACATGTGGCGTCTCGTCGAACAGCCGTTGGTCGAAAAAGAAAGCTGAATTATGCATGCCCTCACGTTAAAAGTTTAACGGATCTCGTCAACTCACGGAACTCTCATCATCCGAAGTAGGTTCATCACCTGCTTCTATCATCGGACTGAAGTACGCCCCGTCCTTCAAAACGGCCTTCACATGTTCGATGCCCACGATTTCGCGTTTGCTGATCGACCCGTAAAGCATGGCAATGTCGCAAAGTTGGTTGACAAGACGCGGTATGCCGCCGGTGATCTCATGTACCAGATCAGATGCTTCGCGGCTAAACATATGCGCGCGACCACCGGCCTTTTCGATCCGGTGGACGATATAGGAATAGACTGTCTTTTGATCCATATGCGACAAATGAAAGCTTGACGCGATCCGCTGAGAGAACTGCTTCATGTCCGGTCTGCGAATGATGTCGCGCAATTCAGGCTGGCCAATCAACAACAGTTGCAACAACTCGTCCTTGTTGGCGTTGATGTTGGTAAACATCCGCAGTTCTTCGAGGGATTTCTGCGGCATGTTTTGCGCTTCATCGAAGATCATCAAAACGTGGCGACCGGCCGCATATTCGGCAATGAGGAACTTTTGAAAAACCTCAAATCTCTTAACGTACTCCGCATCGTCTTCGACTGGGATGTCGAGCGCCATCATCACCCAACGCAGCAAATCGCCCCGATCAGCGTGAAGATTAGACACTAAACCGACCGTGACCGTCTCATCGAGGTTCTTAAGTAGATATTGAAGCAGCGTCGTTTTGCCTGCACCGACTTCGCCGGTAATCAACGTGATCGGTGCCCGCGTTCTCACCCCATATTCAAGCATTGTGTAGGCGCGCCTGTGATCATCAGTCCAATACAGGAAATCCGGATCCGGCAGGAGCGAGAACGGCCGCTCTGTGAGGCAGAAATGCTCGGTATAGAGGTTCAGATTCATTCTACAGCTCTTGAATGCATACATGGTTGTTAACACAACGTGCCGATAACGGTAGTGATTGGCTTGGCGTAGCGTGAACTCATCCGTTCGTGTCGACTTGCGAAACCACCTGTTCTGTCACGCTCGGCGTGGTCCACAACAGCCCCAGTGAAAATTGAAGCTGCGCCGTTTGCAATGCGACATCCCGGCGCGCCGCGGCTTGCGCGGCTTGTGCTGCGGACAAGTCGCGCAACGTCCCGACATAGTCACCCACCGTCAAATCGCCTGTGGTCAATAGCTCTCGCTGGAACTCCGCGATCTCGTTGTTCAGTCTGACGGCGCGGTTTGCCTGATGCAGGGTCTCCTGCGCCGCCCTAACAGAGGATAGCGCTGTTTCCGTTTCCTCGACAGCACCCAAAACGGCCTGACGCCAGGACAACAACGCGATATGCACGTCTGCCTCTTCGATCACGATTGCGCTTGTCAGCGCGCCTTGGTTGAAAATGGGCAAATTGATCGCCGCGCCGCCGGTCACAATATCAAAGGTCTGCCCGGACGTGTTAAGCTCGCCAAGCGTACCACTCAGGCTCAGGCTGGGAAAGCGCGCTGCGTGTGCGGCATCCAATTCATGCAACGCGCTGTGATAGCGCGCTTCAGCGGCTTGGATTTCGGGACGGTTGCGCAATAAATCCGCAGGCACACCTGCGCCAAACATAACAACAGGGCTTGGGATTTGTCCTGTTTCTTCGTTCAGCAAGTCTATCGGCGGCTGCGTCTGGCCAACAAGAGTCGCAATCTGGTTCTTCCTTGCCAAAATGCGTGATCCTACAGCCGGAATCGCCTGACGGGTCTCAATGACCGAAAGCTCTGCCTGCCGCAATTCAACCAAAGTCGCATCATTGACGTCACGCCGCTGGCGCACGGCATCCAAGCCATTCTGACGTATGAAAAGTTCTGACTGCAACTGCCGCTGCCGCACTTCAAGAAACCTTAGATCGATATAGGTGGATAGTAGATTGCTGACCAAAAGCTGCCGAGCGGCCTCTGCATCAAGCTGGACAGCCAAGAGTTCATCAAGCGCGGCCTTCCTGCGTGCCGCGCGGCCCCCAAACAGATCAATCCCCAAGTTTAACTCCGCGCGAGAGCTGTCTGTGCCAGCATCCTCTGCGGCTTCAGTTGCTTCAAGAAGGCCGTCAATGCGAATATAGGGAGAGGTTGATCCAGAGACGCCAGCAGCGCGGTCAATGCGCGCCCTTGCCTCTTTCAGCTGCAAGTTTTGCGTCAATGCAGTATCAACCAGGCGGGCCGCGACCGTATCATCATAAAGCTGCCCAATCGGGATTGGCGCAGCAGCACCGATTGGACTTTCAGTACGGAAAACATCTGCCAGATCGACATTAAGCCGTTCTGCCACTTCGCCCTGAGTACATCCAACCACGCCCACCAACGCAAATGCGCTAAGCAAACGGGTACGTTGGAAAAATACTTCCAAACTCGCCATCTTGTTGACCTGCTCAATTGTTTTATGTCTTTTTCTAAATTCTACGTTAGCTTTCATTCACAAGCTAATGATTTTAATAGTTTTACGTTTGCAGGGTCTTTTTGTGGTAAATTCTCAACACCCTTGGAACGGTCCACAGACAGCCGTATTAAGCATATAAGGGACAGTCTTGAACCCCCTCGGTCACGGGAAAAGGGGTCATAAACTGCGACAGACAGTTAGAAGAACCGCTTCATCTTCAGCGGTCAAGCAGCCAAAGGCGAACAGGCAGAGACTAATCGGGGATGTCATATCCCTGACCTTGCAATTCCTTCACGGCTGTAACCAACTATGGAACAGAAGCGGACACGTTAGGCAGTTTGATCACATTCGCGCTGGCTTCTTTGACCACACCACCAAGTTCAGCAAGATCGTCGGTGACCTTTTGCGCATCCGTCAAATTCTCGGGGAAAGCTGCCAAGATACGGCCGGCCAAGGAAATGTCCTTTGTGCCGATAGATATATCGGCGGCAGACAGGAACTTGCGCAAGATCGGCAGCAAGGAAGCAGATGCCAACTGCGGTGCCTCGTCGGTCTTGGTGTAGATGATATCGGGAAGGTTCTGATCTGACATGCGCATGTCCTCGCGGTTTCGTCGTGTTTCACCAGTGGTTTACGTCGGCCAGTCCAGCCTCGCAGACCGGTGCCAATGTCTCGTAATTTGGCACCCAGTCTAAAGGGCTTTCAGCATTCTAACACTCGCTCAATGATCCGGTCCTGCGATGCCGCATCAAGATCAGGATAAATCGGCAGGCACAGAACCTCAGATGCGATTTTACGGGCAACCGGTAAACCTGCAGGACCTGCAGGCGACAGTGTTTTGTATGGCTCAATATCTGAGATCAGCGGAGAGAAGTACTTTCGCGCGAAAACATTTACTTCCTCAAGTCGTATCTGAAGTTCATCGCGGGATATATGAAAAGTAGAATCAATAAGAATTGGAAACGCGTAGTGGTTGTGGCCCACTACGCCAGATAGGCATGGACAGCTCAGCCCACGTATCTTGCTTAATCGTTCCGTATAACGTTGCGCGACCCGCGCCCGATCAGATAATACTTCGTCGATCCCACAAAGTTGAGCCAGTCCCACTGCAGCGCTGAATTCATTCATTTTTGCGTTCGTGCCAATCGCATTAAATCTCTCCACATTGGCCAAACCGAAATTGGCCAAACTATCAATGGCAAGTTTCGTCTCACGATCTTGCGAGATTACTGCACCGCCTTCAAAAGTGTTGAAGACTTTTGTTGCGTGAAAACTCAGCACTGACATATCGCCATGTCCCAAGATCGACTGCCCGTTCCGATGGACGCCAAAGGCATGCGCGGCATCATACAGCACCTTAAGCCCATGACGATCAGCCACTTCAGCCAGTCCATCGATATCACACGGTACACCAAATATATGAACCGGGAGGAGCGCCTTAGTCTGTGGTGTGATTAACGCTTCGATTTTTGTCGGGTCGAGGTTCAAAGTCACTGGGTCGAGGTCGGCAAAAACAGGTGTCGCTCCCGCCAGCGTTATTGCATTGGACGTTGCTACGAACGAAAACGGCGTTGTAATCACTTCTCCCGACGTTACGCCAGCTTGCTGCATTGCCAACACTGTACCCAACGTCGCGTTCGCTACGAGTGAGATATGCTCGACGCCCAAATAATCTGACAGTGCGCTTTCAAACCGCAGTAACACTGGGCCATTGTTGGATAGGATCCGATTGTCCCAAATCTCCTCTAGCAGGGGAATTACATCTGCCAGATCAGGAAGGTGCGGGCGCGCTACATAAATTGGTGATCTGCTCATCTGAATAACCTCATATAATCCGGCAAGCGTGGTTTTGGGCAAAATAGACTCCAAGTAAGGCCAAGTATTTAACTAAGCAAATTCTGCCCAGTACTTTTGCCAACGCTGCCGCAGCTGCGGTGTCATCCAATCCTGCAAATCAAGGTTCTCTGGACCAAAATTTGAAAAATTAGCCAAAGCGGCAGGATGACTCTCCTCAGTCGCCCACAGAAGCGCATTTAGCGCCGTCGCACCCCATGCATTCGCAAGGGCCTGATCTTGATGCCGACAGGAAAGCGCGCTTCGATACGCTAAGTATGCAAATCGATAACCCCTATCGCTTCCAAGTTGAAACCGCTTCAGTCGAGTAATGGCTCTATCTGAGAACTTTAGCGGTAGAATCTTGCGCAGGCTGGGTAAGGCTAATTCTCGACCATCAATCATGCCGCCCCCTAACACAGCTGGGAACAAATGAGCCATCTGATAATGATAAAAAGGTCGCCGGTAACCCCAGTAGTGTTCTATGATATCCGTACAACTTGAGACTACTGTATGTTCGGAACACACAATCGAAGTCGCAAGTTGCTCAGCAGTGGGTACGTCACTAAGTTTAACGATGTCCTGCATCATAGCGATCGCATCCTTCATAAGGTGCGCATCATGTGGGTCCACACCAACCACTCCAGAATTGTGCATTACTGTCGAAGGGGTAATCTTGTAGCCAGAAAGGCAGCCTCCACTCTTCTTTATCAATGCTTCCCATTCCAACCAGATACGTTCATCTGCCAGGGTGCTTCCGCTTTCGTTCATGAGCGAGCGGCCAGGGCCAATCCTTTCGAAAAGGTGTTTAGGGTGCTTATGAAAAATAGTATCAGAATCCAGCAGTACTGTCGGTACACCAAAAAGGTCGAGCGCATGGGAAAGCACGTATTGCTTAGCGGCGTAAGCGAACGTACCACCTAGCTGCCATTCATGGATTGTCTGAGCGTCGAATAAAAGCTGCTCAGCTGGCAAATCTGGACGTAGATTGGCGGAATCAGAGGCGAAGACGACCCTTACGTCAGCGGGGTCTTCTTTTAAAAACTTTGCTGCAGAAAGAATGCTATAGCTCAATTCCAAGTGGTATTCTCGCGCCACCGAACCATACAAAAAATACAGCAATACTTTCATATTATTAGCGCTCCATTGCTCAACTCAATCGGGCAAACAATTCCCGGTGGTTCGGTAATCCCCCCATTCTTAATGGGGCCCAGCCGTAGAATTCAGGCGGCTGTTTTCAGTTTCATCGCGGGGGTTATCCCGCCGATTCCCATGTTGGGTCGCTCGTTGTTGTAAGTCCAGAGCCATTCAGTTGCTTGGTCCTGCGCCTCACCGTCGCGATCCCGTATCATCGCAAATGGCACTGCCGATTACACCATTGCAGAGAACGGTCTCGGTCAAAACGGCTGGGGTGAAGGATATCTCGGAGAATACGGAATATTCTCGGCTTTCGTATTTGAATTGGTCGCCACATTCTTGTTCATGATCGTCATTCTAGGTGCAACTGGTGCTGGTGCCCCGGCGGGAATAGCTGGCCTTGCCATTGGCTTGACGCTCGTTGTCATTCACCTCGTCGGAATCAATGTGACCGGCGTTTCCGTTAACCCCGCACGCTCCATCGGCCCTGCACTATTCTCTGGCTGGTGGCCGATCATGCAGCTCCCGTTGTTCATCATTGCGCCTGTACCGGGTGCTGTCGGCGCAGGATTGCTGTTCAAATCGGGGATGCTCGATGCGCCATCCGAGGATTCCGCCACACCTGAAGACAGTGGCGCTTTGCTTGCCGAGCGGGATGCTTTGAAGATGGAACGCGATCAGCTTGCCGCCGACCTGAAGGAGTGTCGTAGCACATCCATTGCGGCGCCTGTTGTTGCTGCTCCGGTCGCGTTTACAGGCCTAGCCGCCAAGCCCAAAGGACTATCGGCACCGCGTGGTGGTGTTGCCGATAACCTGAAAGAAATCAACGGTGTTGGTCCTGCGATGGAAAAGCTTTTGCACAGCTTGGGCTACTATCACTTTGACCAAGTCGCGACATGGGAACCGGCTGAAGTTGCGTGGGTTGATGACAACCTCGAAGGTTTCAAAGGGCGAGCTACCCGTGACAACTGGATCTCACAGGCAAAGTCGTTCTTCTGCTTTGCTTGGTATATCCCGTGGCAAGTTTGGTGCCTGCCAATAGCCGCTGACGTCAGACAGTCCCGCAAACTGTGAATTTGCCGCCCCTCTGACTTTGCTCCTGCAGCGAATGTCTGGAATGACGGGCCGCAATGCAGCATCGACGGTGGCCGCTGGAAGTCTGCTATGGGCCGAAAGCGTCTAGGGCTATCAGAAATCAAGTAAGAATGGTGCTCAAGAGGGACTCGAACCCCCGACCTTGTCCTTACGAAGGACCTGCTCTACCAGCTGAGCTATTGAGGCAGCAGCGCGTGGATATCACCGCCGCAAAGCGTGGAAAAGAGGCTATTTCGCGACTTTGCCTTCGAACACTTCTGCCTCTTCGACCACCTCGGTTGAAGGCAACGCTGGCTCTGCCGCATGACCAACAATCAGTGGCAGCATCTCCGCACCAGCTGGCATCGCAACTTCGCCAGCAGGTGGTGTCTTCCATGCCATCGTGTCGAATGATCCGCAGCTATCGCAGGTTGCGGCCCAAGTGGCGTGGATATGTTGGCAATTGTCACAAATCCACTGCGGGCCACGCGGAGCAGTCAACGCCTTGGTCAACCAACCACGCACCACGGAATCGTCTGCGCCCGCACCACGTTCAATCGCAGCCATCAGAGTCAGACTACGCGCCGTGGGGTCTGTCTCGACAAGATCACCCAGTGCCCGCTTGGCAGAAGGGAAGTCTTCTGCCGAAATATAAAGCTCTGCCATCAACATTTTGGATTCAGGATGGTCGGCGGTGGCCTTGGTTAATACCTTGAACCGCTTTAATCGTGCATCGGTCGTTTCATCCGGCGCGATTTCGGCAAAGGCGGCCGCGATATCCGGATGCGGCTGGGCATTCCAAGCCTTGGTTAGCACACGCGTCGCATAGCGGCCGTTACCTTCGCCGATGTACCCACGTGCAGCCATAATGGCGGCAGGGATCAGATCAGGGGACAATCGGTTCGCTTCAATCGCAGCTTCGCGGGCCTCGATTGTTTTGCCTTCACCCAAGATGTCGCGCGCTTCAGACAACGCGAGAACGGCATCACGACGCTTGTGCACATCGCGGGGCAAGCTGCCGGATTTCAGCTTCGCGCCAAGGGTCTTGCGCGCGCCGACCCAGTCAGACTTTTCCGCCTGAAGACGCAATAGAACGTCCTGGGTTTCTTCATGCTTGGGCTTCAAAGCAAAGGCCTTTTGCGCGAGCGCCAGCGCGGTGTCGGTGTCACCATCAGATAGCTTTTGCTTCATGATTCCGCGAACGCCAACAAAACGCGTTTTGTCGTCAGTCAGAAGTTTCTTATAGGTTTCTTCGGCTTTCTTGCGGTCGCCTGTCATTTCAGCCGCTTGCGCAGTCAACAGGTTTGTCAGCTGCGGCTGTTGCAGATATTTATCCGCACGCGCCGCTTTCGTCATCGCAAGATGCCCTTCACCTGACGCCAGCGCCATCATGCCTTCGCTCAACGCCTCATAACCTTTGCGTTCGCGATTGCGATCAAAGTAACGCGAAATCGCGGTTTCATCGCCATTGAGAAATTTGAAGGTCGCCACACAAAGCTTCAGCAGCTTGAGCCCAAGCCAAACCGCCACGACCAGCGCCGCAAGAGCAAAGACCATTTCCAACGCACTCAGCGTGAACTCCTGACCGGCGACATCTACAGTCGCCCCGCCATCCACTTCCATCAGTTGTGTGCCGCCGTATGTCAGTGCGGTAACTGCAAGAACAAACGCTACGATTTTAATGAGGGACCAAAGCATCAAGGTTCGCCTTTAGTTATCTGAAAGGGAGGTGGAAAGAATATCAACGGCAGCAATCGCATCGGCGCGGGATTCGGCCTGCGCCAGCCAATCGGACATTTCAGCACGCGCAACTTCGGGCAATGCACTGATTTCGGCCAATGCATCGGACAAACGACCAGCACGCACAGCCGCCTCGGCGCGCGAAAGAACAGCATCGGCGCCCTCACCTTCTTGCGGCGTCGTTGAACGCACATCGAATTGGTCGCGCATGAATGCGCCAAATCCTGTGGTTTCTTCACCCGACACACCTTCGCTGCGGGCCGTTGCCAAGGCCGCACGTGCCACATCAGGGAACTGGTCTTGCAGGCTGGCAAGCGTCGGGACACCGTCTTGAACCGCTATCAATGCGTCCGGGGCGCTTTCGCTTACAGCCTCTTCCAAATCGCCAAGTGCTGCACCTATGGGTGCGCCACTTTCCAGTGCTGTCTGAACGCGGGCAAGGGCCGCACGCGCCGCAGCATTGCGGGCGGCAGCGGCTGCGTTTTCTTCGATTGATGCAGCCTGCGCACGGGCTTCGGCAAGTTCTGTCTGCGCCGCATTTGCCATCTCGGCGATCTGCGCGCGCAACAGGTCCATTTCATCGGCAACACCTGCGCCTGCCTCTGGCGATATGACTGTCCCGACGGGGCGCTCTTCCAAAGCAAAAATACGGATTGAGATTTCGGACAGCTGGGCGGCCAGATCTGATTGAGCCGCCTCGACACCGCTTAGGTCAACCTCTGGCACGGCGGCCAATCGCTGTTCCAATGCACCGATCTGCGACGATTGCGCGGCGAGTTGATCAGCCAAAGTCGTATCAGCGGTAGGCGTAGTAAGTGACGCAATAGCAAAGCCGACCACACCAGCAAAAAATCCACCGAGAAGGAGAGGAAAGAAACCGGTGTTGGACGTAGGCTGAACAGCTTTGGTCGGCTTTGGCGCAGGAGCGGGTTTCTCAACAGGTGGAACCGCGGTCGTTTCTGCTACTTTTGGTTCCTGCGGTGCTGCTTTTGTGTGCACTTCAGCCGGAATCGCGTCGATCATGGGTCCAGAGGCCTCAACCGATTCGGATTTCACCACGTCAGTTTGTGCTACTTTTTTCGGTTTTTCTGGTGTCTTGCGACCCTTGGCTGGCTGTTTTGCCACGTTTTCACCCTTTCAGCGCCCCCACCGGCCAGACTAGCAGGTGAGTAGATAGACTATCGTGCATCCTACGGACCCTCAAGCGGAGCGCCACTGGCTAGCTGCGACCAAATTGCGTGCGAAGCAGTGCCAAAGTGGCCTCAACCATTGAATCGCGGTCTGGTTTCTGGGCTGTTACGAACTGTACATCTTGCCCTATGGTCACGGCCTTTTGTACAGCGTCACTCATAGAAACAACATGAACCGGCGCAGTAAATGGCCCTTGCTTGTTTAATATGGTCGCAGTGCGCGGCGAAAACAGGGGGAAAATGACAGGATCTGACGCAGCAAGAGCGGATCTCGCTTCCTTCGTCAACGGCATTTCTTTCTGGTCATAGGCGATCACGTCTTCACAAATGAGCCCTGCCGCGTTTAACCGTTCACTGATATTGCCGCGACCATGCACACCACGAATATGTACAAGCCTCCCCATTGGCTTTGCGGTGATTAGGCTATTCACCAGCCCATCTGCGTCGCCTGGCCCGATCACGGGAACAAAGCCTGCTGCCTTTGCCAATTCTGCCGTTCTTGTGCCGACGCACCAAGCCTCTAATCCTTTGGGCAAATCAAGCCGCTGTGCTGCCGCCACGCCATTTGCCGAAGTGAAGATCACCGCATCCGGCGCATCACATGTCGCAGGTAGTGGGACAATCTCGATTAACGGCGATTGGATAATCTGTATAGTACCGTCCCATTGCGCAGCCACTTCTGCTGCAAAGCTCTCACTTTGCGCCACCGGGCGAGTCAGGATCAGGGTGGGCGTCATTCAGGCACCATTGTTTGCAACAAGCTGCAATGTTACCTCGCATTGACCAACACGCAACCGGAAGCGCCATGCACCGCCCTTTGACTATCCTCGGGATCGAAAGCAGCTGCGACGATACGGCAGCCGCTGTCGTGCGCGACATGGATGTTTTGTCTTCTATCGTCTACGGTCAAACATCGCTGCATGCGCAGTTTGGCGGCGTCGTGCCCGAGATCGCAGCGCGCGCGCATGCTGAAAAGCTGGATTATTGCATTGAAGAGGCATTGGCCGCAGCAAACCTGACACTCGCAGATCTTGATGGCATTGCCGTGACAGCGGGACCCGGACTTATCGGGGGTGTTTTGTCGGGTGTGATGTGTGCCAAAGGGCTATCTGCCGCCACTGGTTTGCCACTGATCGGTGTGAACCATCTGGCAGGCCATGCATTGACGCCGAGGCTGACAGATCAACTCTCATACCCTTATTTGATGCTCCTCGTCTCTGGCGGACATTGCCAATTCTTGATCGTCGAAGCGCACGACAAGTTTCAGCGCATCGGCGGCACCATCGACGATGCGCCCGGCGAGGCCTTTGACAAAACCGCACGATTGTTGGGGCTACCACAACCGGGTGGGCCTTCGGTGGAGGAGGCTGCCAAGGCCGGTGACGCGAAACGCTTTGCCTTGCCCCGTCCACTGTTAAACCAGCCCGGATGCGATATGTCTTTCTCTGGCCTTAAAACAGCAATTCTGCGGGCCCGCGATGGCGTGGTCGCTGAAAAGGGCGGTCTTACCCCCCAAGACCAAGCGGATCTGAGTGCGAGCTTTCAAGCCGCGATCACCGATGTCTTGGTCGAAAAAACACGACGCGCGCTGGATTTGTATTTGAGGATGCAGCCCGCCAAACCGGCATTCGCGATCGCCGGCGGCGTTGCCGCCAACGGAACTATCAGAGATGGATTGCAGGCGCTTTGCGCTGCGTTAGACACTAATTTCGTCGCCCCGCCGCTTCGACTATGCACCGACAATGCCGCGATGATCGCATATGCAGGGCTAGAACGGATGCAAGCCGGAGAACGTGACGACCTGACCCTATCTGCCCGTCCGCGGTGGCCCTTGGACCAGCGCGCAGCGCCCATGCTAGGCTCTGGCAAGAAGGGGGCGAAGGCATGAGGATCGGTATTGCGGGCGGCGGTGCGTTTGGAACAGCGCTTGGCGTAGCTTTGGCCTTGGATGGAAATGACATCCAGCTTTGGACGCGGAGTGCAGACGCGATCGCCGAGATGCAGAAGTCGCGCAAGAACCCGAAACTGCCCGGAGTTGACCTGCCCCGAAATATCGCCCTTTCCGCAGACTTAGACCCGCTTTTTGCTTGCGATACGGTCCTCTTGGCGATTCCAGCGCAGACTTTGCCGGAGTTCCTGAAGGCCCATAAAAGCCAACTGGCTGGCAAAAACCTCGTTGCTTGCTGTAAAGGCATCGACCTCACGCGAATGACCGGCCCCGCCAGCACGATCCGCGATCTGGTGCCCGAGGCCATGCCTGCCATGTTAACCGGTCCGAGTTTTGCCGCCGACATTGCGCGCGGGCTGCCAACAGCGCTAACACTCGCCTGCGCCGACGATGCGCTTGGCGCGATGCTGCAAACGGCTCTTTCGACGACCAGCCTGCGTATCTATCGTACAACGGACACGATTGGCGCGGAATTGGGTGGTGCGCTCAAGAACGTTATGGCGATCGCATCCGGGGTCGCGATTGGAGCGAAACTGGGTGAAAGCGCACGCGCGGCGCTGATTACACGCGGTTTTCCCGAAATGCATCGTTTGGCGCTGGCATTGGGCGCGCAGCCAGACACGCTTTCAGGGCTTTCGGGGTTTGGCGATCTTGTACTAACCTGCACATCTGATCAATCTCGCAACTACCGCTATGGCCTCGCCCTTGGCACTGGTGCGGACTTTGATCAGAATACAACTGTCGAGGGCGCCGCCACTGCCCGCGCTGTGCGTAAATTGGCGCAAGAATTGGATATTGATATGCCCATCTGCGCGGTCGTTGCAGACCTGACAGAAGGGAAGACTGACGTGGCAACGGCGCTGAATACGTTGCTGTCACGCCCATTGAAGGAAGAATAAATGCGCTTTGCCCTGATGACCAAAGACAAACCTGGTGCTCTGCAAACCCGGATGGACAACCGTGACGCCCATCTTGCCTATATCGCCGAAACCGGCGTGGTTGAAATGGCAGGGCCCGTGCTTGATGACGACGGGCAGATGTGCGGATCGCTGATCATTCTAGAGGTCGCAGATCTCGCCGCGGCGCAGGCTTGGGCAGCCAACGATCCTTACGCCAAAGCGGGGCTATTCAGCGATGTCACCCTGCGTGCATGGAAAAAGGTAATCGGCTGATGGCCAATTGGTTGTTCAAATCGGAACCTGATGTCTGGGGCTGGGACGCCCAGGTGGCAAAGGGTGAAGATGGCGAACAATGGGACGGCGTGCGCAACTATCAGGCGCGCAACAATATGCGCGCTATGAAACTGGGCGAAAAAGGGTTTTTCTACCACTCGCGGACAGGACTTGAAATCGTAGGCATTGTTGAGGTCTGCGCAGAAGCGCACGCCGACAGCACGACCGACGATGACCGTTGGGAATGTGTCGATGTCAAAACGGTGCGGCCCTTCAAGAAGCCTGTGACACTGGAAACCATCAAGGCTGATCCGCGTTTGGCCGACATGGTTTTGGTCAATAATTCACGCCTGTCCGTGCAACCCGTCACGGAAGGCGAATGGCAGATCATCTGCGCAATGGGCGAGACATTACCAGATTAAGATAACCCGATCCGGCCTAGGCAAAACGAGAAATGTCCATGGCTTTCCAATGTGATGTAGCGGTATTGCCAGCCATGTTTGACACAGAATTCATTCACAGCCTGTACGACCCCATATAACACTGGTTTCACTATATTGCCGGTGCAGAAGTCGTGGCCCGCAATAAGGCCCTGTGGTTTGGTTTTTTGCGCGCTCAGCACAAGCTCCTGATAGGTTGTTTCATAGGTATGATTGGTGTCGATATATACCCAGTCAAAGAAATCGTCCGCACATTCCGCGAGCCTTTCAGTCGAATAGCCTTGATGGATAACCAACGCATCTGCCGTGATCTTGTCTGCAAAATCTTCCTTTATTTGGTCCAGCCCTTTGCGATAGCGGTCCGTCGCCCAGGCATCGATCAAGTGAAGTTGGGCGGGTTGGTTGAGCGCAAAAATCTCTTTGCTGAAATCGCCGAAAGCGGCCCCAACCTCTGCCGCGATGCCACCTTTGGGTAGGCGGCGCAGCAGGTGGCGCCGATCAGGCAGGACGCGGCAGTTTTCAGTATGCACGACATCAAGATCTGTCACCGGCATTGCAGCTTTGGCCGCATTGCGTTCGGCGATTTCGACATTGAGTTGGGTCTTGGAATCATTGGTGTCTGCAGAAGTATCGCTATCGAGCATGTAGGATGTCCTCTAAATTTCCTACACAATAGGACGCAAAACGTTTCCTTAAGGTTACCAATCGCTGCTGTTGATGGGGAAATTCCGGCATGTGGGCACTGTTTTTACGCGACACAAAGTTTCGGCTCGCTCCTCACGTTCAGACTCTTGCCTCGGCGGCGTCTAAACGTTTCTGAAAAAAGAAAGAGGGTTCGGACATGATCCGAACCCTCTCTCACCCCGCGTGCTCCACTACCACCACACGCAACTGAATCTCTGGTTCGGACCGTTCTGGCCCGCAATCCTGCTTAATGGAAAACACCCAGTTCAAGCAAACATTAAGCGTTTAGAAAGCCATTCAAATTAGCGCTATATGCAGCCAAATAACGCAAAACGCCCACCAAATTGGCGGGCGTCTCATCAAACATTGGATCAGGTTCAGCCGTAAACGGATTCTTTACCGAAGTGCTTTGTCAGCATGTAATAAACCACGGCGCGGTACTTGTTGCGCTCGGACTGGCCGTATGTGTTGAGGACGGAAGCGATCGCTGAATCGAGATCAGGGCTGTCTTTCAGGGCAAGCTTTTTGATCAGGAAATTGTTCTTCACAGTCTCAAGCTCTGCAGGCTGACTGCCAGCCACAGTGGATGCATCCGCGTTGTAGATCGCTGGGCCGCACCCGATTGTCACCTTCGTCAGAAGGTCCATATCTGGCGTCATGCCGCATTTATTTTTCAGGTCGTCCGCGTACTTAGCAATCAAATCGTCTCTTTTACCCATGAGAATGTCCCCGATGTATGTTTTCTTGTTTCATATGTGGCGCATCGCGCCGAAGTAGGCGCACGTTAATGTGACTGGCCCTTGAACGTAAAGAAAAAAGGCATTGGGCGGCAATCTTTCGCCTTTGAGGAAAGTTGGTCGTAGCCCTAGCGACAGAGACCCCAGCCCCTTGATTGAAGGTGAAAGTGGTCTGCATGAAGCCGATTGTAATCTGGCGAGAGTGTCAAATTGAACCAGTCGCAGGCCCCGTCCCGCACCTCTCGCAGAAAGTCGGCCCTTGGCCCTGCCGGTTCCCAATCTGCAAGCAGACGGATGCGTGTTCCGTCCGCCAAACCAAAGCCTGCGATGTCAATTGCGTCTGCTGTGGCATGGGTACTCATGCGTGTGGAAGGGCCCGATGTGGTGCGCATCACCCGGCAATTGTAGCTGCCGATATGTTCGATTGTGCTGACTTGTGTTCCCAAGAACTCCAACGCCGCGGGCTGGATGCTGTGGCGTTCCCACATCGCCATACGCAAAGCGATGGCGCAGCGTGTCTCAATAGGGGCAAGCCGGGCATCGCCAACACTGCGCAAATCAACCCGGTCACGAATAAAACATTGCGCGCTTTCCTCAAGCGGCTCCAAGATCTTAAGCGCTGCGCTCCCCTCAAGGGTCGACAAACATTGATCGGTTGATTCAGACGCTTTGTTCAGCTTCCACCCCGTCAAAATCGTAACAGGGTCACTGATGCGTAAAGGCTCTGTTGGGTTCCATTCACGTGGGAGAGGTGTTTCTGGATGCACCAATGCCTGATAACTGGCAAACACCAGCACACCAGTAAAAAACAACGCAGCGACGCCGTTTGAGGCGGCCCCGCTGCGTTCTTTCTTCTTGCGCTGCTTATCTGCGGCTAGCTGCGCCATTTGCTGACGTTTGCCATGCCGCATCCGCGTTTAGTACCGGTAGTGTTCTGGCTTGAACGGGCCTTCGACGGTGACGCCGATATAGTCCGCCTGCTCTTTCTTCAGCTCGGTCAGCTTTACGCCAATCCGTGCCAGGTGCAGGCGGGCGACCTTTTCATCCAGATGCTTGGGCAGAATGTGCACGCCAATCTCGTAAGCTGCGCCATTGTTCCAAAGCTCCATCTGCGCCAACACTTGATTGGTGAAAGACGCGGACATTACGAACGATGGGTGACCTGTGGCGTTGCCAAGGTTCAACAAACGACCCTCAGAGAGCAGGATCAGACGGTTGCCAGATGGCATCTCGATCATGTCGACCTGTTCTTTGATATTCGTCCACTTGTGGTTTTTCAGCGCAGCCACCTGAATTTCGTTATCGAAGTGGCCGATGTTGCCAACGATGGCCATATCCTTCATCTCGCGCATGTGCTCGATCCGGATGACGTCTTTGTTGCCGGTTGTGGTAATGAAGATGTCAGCAGTAGAAAGAACATCCTCAAGCAAAACGACTTCGAAACCGTCCATGGCGGCCTGCAATGCGCAGATGGGATCAACTTCGGTGACCTTCACACGCGCACCAGCACCGGACAGTGATGCAGCAGAGCCTTTGCCCACATCGCCGTAGCCACACACAACAGCAACTTTACCAGCCATCATCGTGTCAGTCGCGCGGCGGATGCCGTCGACCAGCGATTCTTTACAGCCGTATTTGTTGTCAAACTTCGACTTGGTCACAGAATCGTTCACGTTGATCGCTGGGAACGGCAGTTGGCCCTTCTTGTGCAAATCATAAAGACGGTGAACACCAGTTGTGGTCTCCTCAGACACGCCCTTGATCGCTTCGCGTGTCTTCGTGAACCAACCCGGGCTAGCCGCCATACGCTTCAAAATCTGCGCTTTGATCGCAACTTCTTCTTCGGATTCAGGCACTGGAATGATTTCTTCGCCAGCTTCAGCGCGCGCACCCAACAGAATGTAAAGCGTCGCATCGCCACCATCGTCCAAGATCATGTTCGCGCCTTCTGGGAACATGAAGGACTTATCGAGATAATCCCAATGCTCTTCCAAAGACTGGCCTTTGATCGCGAACACTGGTGTGCCACCGGCAGCAATCGCAGCGGCCGCATGGTCTTGGGTTGAGAAGATGTTGCAAGACGCCCAGCGCACGTCGGCACCAAGTTCAACCAGCGTTTCAATCAGGACTGCTGTCTGGATCGTCATGTGAAGCGAACCAACAATCCGCGCACCTTTCAGTGGCTTCTTGTCACCATATTCTTCGCGCAGGGACATCAGGCCCGGCATTTCAGTTTCAGCGATGTCCAGCTCTTTACGGCCAAACTCTGCAAGGGCGATGTCCTTGACGATGTAATCTTTCATTACTGCCTCCTCGGCGGGCGGTTGATCTGTTGAACGGGCTGATAGCAGGGGTTCACCCCTCCGACAATGGCCGCGATGTCGCGCCAGATAGCAGGCAAAGACTCGAGAAGCCTTAACGCCACATGGAATTGCGTGGCGCAGGTTACCTTCCAACGCATCCGGCGAGGTTTACGATCTGCAGCGACCAAACTATGTCATTGATACGCCACCGATGGAGCCCGCATGCCCAAAGCCCAACCTCGTGCCTGGCAGCGTATGCTGTCTGGACGCCGCCTGGATCTTCTTGATCCGACGCCCGTTGATATCGAAATCGAAGATATCGCGCATGGGCTTGCGTTTGTGGCGCGCTGGAACGGTCAAACCAAGGGTGACTTTGCCTATTCAGTGGCAGAGCATTCTCTTTTGGTGACCGAGATTTTCGTCCGGCAGAACCCCAAGGCGCCCATCAAATGGCAGCTCGCTGCGTTGCTGCATGATGCGCCCGAATACGTCATCGGTGACATGATCAGCCCGGTAAAGGCCGCCGTAGGGCCCGGCTATGGCGAACTGGACGACCGCTTGACCGCGGCGATCCACCTGCGATTTGGCCTGCCGGCGCAAATCCCTATTGCTGTGAAGAAGCAGATCAAGAAGGCTGACAAACTCTCCGCATGGCTTGAAGCTATTCAGATAGCTGGATTCACCAAAGCCGAAGCAGATAAATTCTTTGGCAAGCAAGACCATGGTTTGGCAGAGAGCCTACACATCAAACTGCGCCCTCCGGTGCAGGTGCGAGATGACTTTACCGCGCTTTATCGCAAACTTGCGGACCAGCTCTGATCATTTGCCGGGCCTGATCGCCTTAACAATGTCGCTCTCTGTAAGAGGGCGGATCGTATCCTTAACCGGCCTGAGTTCCGTTGGGTGCATCCAAAACGCCACAAAGCAACGCAAATTTAATCAATCGAAGGCCATACATCTGCAGAACCCTGCAGGACAAATAGATGGCCGATATCAAAAAACAGGCTCAGCGTGCGATTGGACGTATTTTCCAGCACAGGCCTGAACGGCTGTGGGTGCACTATTGTTTCGCCTTGATTGTCGTCTTCTGCCTGATCGCAGCTACCCATTTGTTGAACCAAACAATGGCAAGGCGAAGCCTTGCTGCCTCTGAGGCTATCAGGAAAAGCAACGCTCAGATCGAGGTTACGCAAGACATCGTCATATCAACGGCGGCACTGGCAAGCGGGACGACATCCGGAGTGACCCGATTCGAAAAATTGGTGCACCGCTTGGAGATTTTGAACCATGAACTGATTGCTTCTGAACACGCTCTGGGCGGATTAGCACATGACTCCCCGGAGCAACCCAATGCTTTCCATAAAGATCTCAATCGCTTTGTCGATCTGGCAAAGCTGTTTTCATCGCGGCCACAAGAGCAGCGCTTTGGCATAAGCAGGCGGCTCCACGAAATGTTTTTCATCGATGGGCTGCGGGCAGACTTGCTCGATCATACATTACTCATGGTCAAGAGACTGGAGGATGAAACTGCTCATTTCGAGACACTGCACAATCGGCTCTTCATCGCTTCGGCATTGGTTTTACTGGCAGAAGCGCTGCTTATCTTTCTGCCTGCTCAGCGCTCAGTCATCAACAACATCAAGAAAATGGAGCGGCGATCCCGCGAATTGCGTGCGTCGCAGAGGCGCCTGAAGGACATGAATAAGCAGCTCGAATATCTAGCGCTGCATCACCAACTGACAGGTCTGCCGAACCGCGCGTCGTTGACCCAGTTTCTGCATGATGCAATTTCCGGCAGCAGCGCAAACGAGATGAGCGTCCTAATGGTAGGGCTGGACGACTTTAAGACCGTCAACGACACTATGGGCCACGACTTTGGCGACCAACTCCTTGTGGCCGTGAGCCAAGCGCTAAAAAGCTGTGTCGACTATGACAACATTGTCGCACATGTCAGTGGCGACGAATTCGTTCTGGTTTCCAGTGAGCAGGCAAAATTCCTGATTGATCGGATCATGGCATCGCTGAAGGAGCCATTTGCAATTGGGGGGCGGCGGATCCCTATCAACGCAAGTATCGGGCATCTACAGATTTTTGGCGATGTCAGGCAACCGCTTGATATCCTCGCTGACGCAGAAATCGCCCTACAATTTGCCAAGAATCATGGTGGAAACCGCGCGCAAGCTTTTACCAAACATCTTCGAGACGATCTTGGCATGATGCAAAGGCTGCAGCTTGATCTGACTGATGCCATTCGCAATGGTGAAATAGAACCCTGGTTTCAGCCACAGGTTCGTCTGTCCGATGGCCGATTGCATGGCGCAGAAGTGCTTGCGCGCTGGCGGCATCCGACACGGGGTCTTTTGACGCCGGATGCATTTTTGCCTGCCGCAGAACGTGCCGGCCTGATGATTGATCTTGATCACGCCATTTGGAAGGCTGCGATGAAACAGGCACGCCAATGGCAAACCGAAAATCTTTGGCGACCATCCATCTCAGTCAATGTGGCACCCGACACAATCGCTGATCCGCACTTGGTAGAACGCTTTCTGCTGGGGTTGCAACAATCAGGCCTTGATGCTGATCAGGTCATCCTTGAGGTTCTTGAAACGACACTCATTAACGGCAAAGACGACCTCGCCGCCATCAATATCGATAGCCTTGCTGACTGCGGGATCGCGCTTGAACTTGATGATTTTGGAACAGGATATGCGTCCCTTTCCAAGCTAACGCAGTTGCCGTTGACCGGCATCAAGCTTGATCGATCCTTGATAACACCTTTGCCAGATCAAGCAGCAGACAGCGTCGTAAGGGCCATTCTTGCGCTTGCGTCAGAACTTGGTCTCCATGTGGTTGCTGAAGGTGTCGAGGAGAATGTTTAGGCTGTGCATCTCAATAAATGTGGATGCGAGATTGGGCAAGGCTACGGGTTTGGCAGGCCGATGCCGCCTGACGAATTCACGTCTTGGCTGATCGCCAATGCGCATTTGGAGCTGAAAGCCGGGTAAGTTATCGCCTGTTTCGCCTGAGCCACTTGAGGATTAGAGGCGCAAGCCGTATCTGAATGCTATAAGGCTGACCAGAAAAGGGCAACGCATGGCCAATCATCTCTATCAAAACGATTTGCCAGATGGCCTCGATCTTGGGCCCATTGTTGCCATCGATTGCGAAACGATGGGGCTGAACCCGCATCGTGATCGTTTGTGCCTGATCCAAATGTCCGGCGGGGATGGAAACTGCCATCTTGTTCAGGTGGCCGTTGGACAGACCGAGGCCCCAAATCTTTGTGCCATGCTCCAAAACCCCGATGTCCTGAAGCTCTTTCATTTCGGCCGCTTTGATATTGCCGCCCTGTTGAACGCATTTGGCGTCGTGACCGCCCCTGTTTACTGCACTAAAATCGCGTCAAAACTGGTGCGCACCTACACGGACCGCCATGGGTTAAAGATACTGCTGCAAGATATGGTCGGCATCGACATTTCAAAACACCAGCAACAAAGCGACTGGGGCGCGCCAAAGTTAACAAATGCACAGTTGGATTATGCCGCTTCTGACGTTCTTTACCTGCATCAGCTGAAAGACAAATTCGATGGGCTGCTCGCACGCGAGGGCCGCACGGCAATTGCACAATCCTGTTTTGATTTTCTGCCAACCCGCGCCCAGCTTGATTTGGCCGGATGGCCTGAATTAGATATTTTTTCCCACTGATGGCCGATCATGCAAAGTTCCTAAGCGCCGCACGAAGGGTGATCACCCAAGAAGCCGAATCGCTGACGGTTTTGTCCGACCAGTTGGGCGAAAGCTTTGCGCAGGCGGTAGAATTGCTGCTGAATGCCAAAGGCCGCGTAATCGTCTCTGGCATGGGCAAATCCGGTCATATCGCGCGCAAAATTGCCGCAACATTCGCCAGCACCGGCACACCGGCGCATTTTGTGCACCCCGCCGAAGCAAGCCACGGCGACCTTGGCATGATGACGCATGGCGATGTCGTGCTTGTGCTGTCTAATTCTGGTGAAACGCCTGAATTGGCAGACCTCGTTGCCTATACACGCCGATTTGGCATTCCGATGATCGGCGTCGCCAGCAGACCGCAAAGCACACTGTTGCAGAGGTCAGATGTTGCGATTGTTCTGCCCAATTTGGGCGAGGCCTGCGGTACCGGTGTTGTTCCTACCACGTCGACGACGATGACCCTCGCGCTGGGCGACGCGCTTGCCGTTGCATTGATGGAGCATCGTGACTTTACGCCCGAGAACTTCCGCGAGTTCCATCCTGGCGGAAAGCTGGGCGCGCAACTCTCGAAAGTTGCCGACCTCATGCATATTGATCACGCAATCCCACTCGTCCCCGCTGACACCCCAATGAGCGATGCGCTCTTGGAGATCAGCCAGAAGGGGTTTGGCGTTGTTGGGGTCACGGATGAAAGCGCGTGCTTGATTGGTATCGTCACCGATGGAGACTTGCGGCGCCATATGTCTGGCCTGCTAGAACGCACAGCGCGCGAAGTTATGACAGCCCAGCCTGCAACTGTTGCGCCAAATGCGTTAGCGGTAGAAGCGGTCGCGCTAATGAATGACAAAAAGATCACCTGTCTTTTTGCCGTGGACCCTAGAGGCGACGGTCAGGTAGCAGGCTTTCTGCATATTCATGATTGCCTGCGCGCCGGGATTGTCTAGCCATGGCGGTCGCCGACAATCTCCATTCGCAGATCGTGGGCTGGGCCAAGATCATCCTGCCGCTTTGCGCCCTTGGGCTTTTGTCGACATTATTTCTGTTCTCAAAGTCGACGACCGAACCAACAGAGATCGCATTGGAAGAAGTCGAAGCGATTGCACGCGAACAACGTGTTTCTGCGCCTGAGTTTTCTGGTGTCACAGATGACGGGGCGATCATCGTGATCTCGGCCCAGACAGCACGCCCAGACAGCGCCCGTTTTGATACTGTGAACATCGAAAACCTGCGCATGCGTATGGATAATGCCGATGGAAGTCATGTTGAAGTCACTGCAACGCAAGGGGAGCTGGACGGTGGCGAACGCCGCGCCAGCTTTCTTGGACTTGCCCGTTTGGAAACTTCCAGCGGCTATGAAATGGAAACGAACGGTTTGATTGCGGAACTTGAAACCGGGATCATAACGTCGGAAGGGCTGCTTGAAGTGCGCGCGCCATTTGGCAACCTGACTGCTGGGAAAGTCACATTTCAGCTAGCGTCGGACCAAACAACACAGCAGATGCTGTTCACCAACGGTGTCCGCCTGTTATACATCCCGCAAACGCCATGAAAAAGGAATTGGGACCGATGCTCAGACAGATCGCATTTTGCGCGTCGCTTTTCCTTGCAGTAGCCACCCTCGGACACGCGCAAACGAACGTTGATCTGGGCGGGATCACCGTTGATACCTCTGCTGCAATTGAAGTGACCGCAGATAGCCTTTCAGTTGATCAAGCCAGCGGGAAGGCGGTTTTCGATGGCAACGTCCTGATCGCGCAAGGCGATCTTCGGCTTACTGCTGCACGTGTCGAAGTGATTTACGGAAACGATACATCACAGATTGCGCATCTCATCGCGTCGGGCGGTGTGACTTTCGTCACCGCAGAAGAAGCGGCAGAAGCGCAAGATGCCGACTATGACATCACAACCGGACTGCTGGTTCTACGTGGGGATGTTTTGCTAACCCAAGGTCCAAGTGCGATTTCGGCGGGCGAAATGATCATTAACGTGACCGATGGCACTGCATCCATGGAAGGTCGTGTGCGCACTGTCCTTCAGCAAGGCAACAACTGATGACAGACAAACCGCAACTTTCTATTCAAGATGGGCATGTCGGGCTTCATATTGTGAACTTGCGCAAAAGCTATCGCAAGAGGCCGGTGATCCGTGATGTCAGCATAGACCTTGGCCGCGGTGAAGTTGTTGCACTGCTTGGGCCAAACGGATCAGGCAAGACCACTTGCTTTTATTCCATCGCTGGGTTGGTCACACCCGAGGGTGGGCGTGTCATCATAGACGGGCGCGATGTGACAACGCTGCCCATGTATCGCCGCGCGCAGCTGGGTATCGGATATTTGCCGCAAGAAATGTCGATTTTTCGTGGCATGAATGTCGAAGACAACATCATGTCGATCCTCGAGATCGCCGAGTCGAACCGGCACCGACGCAGGGAACGACTTGAAGAGCTGCTGTCAGAATTTTCCATCGAACACTTGCGCCGGGCCTCTGCGATGGCGCTTTCGGGTGGTGAACGCCGCAGGGTCGAGATAGCGCGCTGTCTTGCCGCAGGGCCGAAATATGTTCTGCTGGACGAGCCTTTTGCTGGTGTTGACCCCATCGCAGTCGGGGAGATCCGTCATCTTGTGGCAGATCTGAAGAACCGCGGGATTGGCGTGTTGATCACAGACCACAACGTACAAGAGACACTGCAAATCGTCGATCGCGCCTACATTTTGCACGATGGTCAGGTCTTGATGAGCGGCACCACACAAGAGGTGATTCAAGACGAGAACGTACGCCGCGTTTATCTTGGCAACAACTTCCGTGTGAACTGATTCTTTTACGGCGTTAACCACTGCATCATTGACAAGGGGCAGGGATTCATCGCCAAATGACAGAGATGACTGACCCGTTTACTTTCCCTGCATCTTTGCTGGCAAATCGCCGGACGATCCGGATAAGGTTAACAATATCGGCATGTTATCGTGATCCACTCTTATGATATGACGCCTATTTTCCCATCCAATGGGTCTCTTCAGCGTTCTATCATCACCAAACAAAGGAGAAACGATGCGTTACCAAATCAGCGGAAAGCAAATTGACATTGGTGCGGCTCTGCAAACCCATGTGCAGACCGAGTTGGATGAAATCCTAAGCAAATATGCCGGACGACCGACAGAGGCCTATGTGGTATTTTCAAAGTCGGGCCATGAATATGTCTGCGAAACCGTTGTGCATCTTTCCACTGGCCTGAATGCGCAGGCAACAGGCAAAGCGACGGAAATCTATGCAGCCTTCGATGCAAGTTCCGAAAAGATGGACAAGCAGTTACGGCGCTATAAACGCCGCCTGAAGGACCACCACAAGGAGCGATCACAACCTGTTGAACTTTCGGACGCTGGATCATATATCCTCGAATCAAGGGATGAGACGGATGAGGCGGAGCAAGATTCAGTCAATGCGATGATCGTCGCAGAGATGGAGACGAAGATACCTTCGTTATCTGTCGGCGAAGCGGTCATGCAGATGGAAATTGCGAGTTCTCCGGTGCTGGTTTTCCGGAATGAGAAACATAATGGAGTGAACGTCGTCTATCGACGCGACGACGGAAACATCGGCTGGATCGACCCTCGCACATCGGGTTAGACCAAAACATCAATTGAGAGACGCGTTAGATGCAACTTGGCACCATTCTTAAACCGGATGCGGTGAAGTCGATTTCTTCTTGCACCAGCAAGAAGCGGCTTTTCCACGATCTGGGTGATCTTGCTGAATCAAGCTATGGCTTAAACGCTGATGTTGTCATCGAGGCGTTGATGGATCGCGAAAACCTTGGCCCCACTGGTGTTGGCCAAGGCATCGCCCTCCCGCATGCGCGCATTGCTCCTGCTGACAAGGTTCTTGGCCTGTTTCTGCGCCTTGAGAAGCCGTTAAATTTTGATGCCGTCGACCGGCAACCCGTTGATCTGGTCTTCGCACTCATCGCGCCGGAGAACGCTGGCGTTGATCACCTCAAGGCGCTGGCTTTGGTCTCGCGCACCCTGCGTGATCCTTCTTTTTGTGCAAAGTTGCGTGCAAACAGTGATGCGTCCACGTTGCACACGATCTTGACCGAGGTCGAGGCATCACAGGCGGCTTAGGCCCAATCCCCAAATCCAAACGTTGCATAATCGCGCGCATAGGCGTCGCGCGCAGCGGTCTCGAGCGTTTGGTCATAGATGGCTGATAGCCGGTCTTGCCACAGATGCGATGTAGGACCCAAAGTGGGCGAATGACCGATGCCAACTTGCCCGGCAAGATGCGGAAGGTCCTTCGCTAGCCTGTCTTCCCGCAATACAACATCAGGCACAGCAAACTGCGCCATACCTTGTAACAAGGTCGTTTGAGTAGCCCAAGATGGATCAACGCGGATGCTGGTTTGCCCTGATAGATTGTTCTTGAGGAACTTCAGAAACCCTAAGAACGCTTTTTTATGATCGTCGTCGGAATAATCGGTTTTCACATTCAGATCAGGCGTGGTGTCAGGCAATTTCAGCTTATGAACCCGGATTAGGTTGGCGCGAATCTCTGGCAGCGCGTGCGGACCACCCAACAAAATACGATCACAGAACGCCGCATGAACCCGCGCCAGAGGGTGACGGACGACCGCAAAACTCCGATGAGGTTCATGTGTTTCTTGCCATCTGCGCAAGGATTTTTGCGAAAACTTATCGATCAAAGCATCGGTTTGCACGCCATCAACATCCGCCAACCATTTCCGTATCGCCCGGTCGGGACCAGACCGCAGTGGCATGTAAAGCAAACCGGACTTCGGAGCAGCAACATAGGTGGGGATCGCAGGACCGCGGGTTGGCTCAAAGGATGGGGTTCCAGTCAGGTCAAATCGGTCCAGCCGCGCTATCGCCTCGACCATCTCAGCATAATTGCTGACTTTCTCTTCTAGCGGGGCGGGGTTTTGTTTCTTTAGTTTCTTGTTCACGTTGGACAATCGCGCATCAGTGCCCAAGAACTGCGCCAAGCCATTCAAAACATCCACATCACGCAAATCGTCATAATTGATGTGAAATGCAGTCTGGCCAGTGACCTGCAATCGGCGCTGTACCTTCGCACGAAAGCCTTGCGTGGCGGCAAGATGCGCCTCAAAGGCGATAGGATCGAAAGCAATTGCCGTGGATTTGGCGTGCGTCGCGTTTGTGAGTTTCCATTGACCTGTCGCTTGAGCGATTTTCCAACTGACGAAACTGTCCAGTGGGTTGCGGGTGAGGATGATTTTGGCGCAACGCGGATCATCAATACAGGTATCGAGAACGCGCGGATCGTGGTCGTGAAAAAATCGAAATCCACCCAGTTTGTCACTGCCCTTAATCTGGTCCAACAGCGCAAGCGGATCGGCTTCGCGTGTTTCTTGATCAATCCCCAACAAGATTTCTGCCTTTGGGTCGCCAATGAATGAAGGGTTAAACGCCTCTCCGTGGCAGGTAACACCATCAAGCATATTCAGGTTTGCTTCGAGCAGGTTCGAACCCGTCCGCATTTCAGCTAACAAAATGAAATAGTCGAACGTACTCATTTACCACTGATCACATATGGTTTCTTGCGCGGGATCGCCCTTTGCTGTGAATACCCAGTCGTCACATCTCCGGTCAAGAATGGGTGCATGCCTTGGTTCTTGAGGTCTTGTAAGAAATCAGGAAGACCCGTCAGATCGGGCATTTGCGGAACTTCCTTGATGGCATTGCCACGATGCCCAGCAATTTCATCAATGATCGTTTGCAGAACATCCATCGGCGCCTCAATGAACTCTGCCAAAGTCATGATCTTGATGCGCGCGTGCGCGTCTGGCGACCGTAGGACTTTGAGAAACTTGTCCTCGATGTGTTGCAATCTTGCGGCCTCCGCTCTGACTTCGCTCGCAGACCGCCCAGAGGCGAATAACGGGATTGCCCATGCCCCAGACACCACCCAAATGCTTGCATTCGTGTCTTTTGCCAGCGTCCACCGGATGTCTTGGCTGTCGGCTGGCCCGAATTGAAAGCAATGGTGTTGATCACGGCCGTTCCAAATAAGGTTCGTGAGGAACATCCGGCCGTTATAATCCCTCAACCGCGCATTGTCAGACAATCCACCGCGATAGACTTCGCTTTCATCGGCAAAATGGGCGTGGTCTCTTGCAAAAAGATGGCCATGCACCTCGGCGCCAGTCTGCTTTGTCAGCCAAGCCTGAAAACCTGTGAAAACATCATCAAGCCCGTGCAAAACAGCATACGGCGCCGCAGCAATACCATTTTGTCGGTCAGCGCTTGGATATCGGCTTTGCATATACAGACCTGGGCGACCCCGTGTCCGCCGATCAACAGCGCGAGAAAAGACGCGGTCAACTGTGCTTGAATTTGGTTCTTCCCAAGCGCGAGCCGGATCATCACGCAAAGGGAAGGTTTGATACAACAAGTCGGCATCGCGCCAGATCTTGCGCGCGACAAAGCTTCCGGACCGGCTCAACAGCTCAAGGTGATCATCGAAAAAGATGTGCGGTTTGCCTTGATAGTCGAATTTAGCCAGCGTCAGTGACTTGCTTTCGACTTTGCGTGAATGAAGTCGTGTCAGCGTCTGATAATAGCTCTCGTCGGGAATCCAAACTTTGCGGAAATAGGCATCATAGACTGGGCGCTTGGGGTCTTGCAGGATCGCATCCAATGTTTGCCGCGTCAGGCACCACCACTGTGACCCCATATGCGGCACGATCCCATCGGGAACGCCACGACGCAACCCAACCGCCTGTTGCAGTTTGACAAAGCCGTCAAACAAACGGCGATGTTTCTTCCAAGCGAAAGGAAACCGCAGCGTAAAGCGTTCGCGGTCCAAACCACCGACAGTCCAAGGGACATCTGCCGTCGTTGCACTTTCGATAAAGTCGGTGTCTGGATGCGCGTTCAGATAGCGCTTTAGTTCCGCAATTGGCCGCAATGGCAGGCAGGTGCCGGATGCCAGAAAGGCATGCGCGACCTCGGGAAATTCGTCTAGCAACAGTGTGGCTGCTTCTTGGGATGCAGCGACCAATCCCCAAGTGCCCCATTCACATCTGCGCCGTGCACAAAACCGGACGTTCGAAACATCGCCCAGCGCCGATGAGAACGCATCGAAAGCGTTCTTTGGCACATTGCTGTCGACATGCACCACAACAGGACAGCCCGCATCAGACCAATGCCGCACCATCTGTTCAGCACGGTCAAAACCCGTGTGCACCAGCATGATAACACCCAGCGTCATGCCCAGTTCCCCTTGGACATCAGGCCCAATACTTCGAGTTGCCGCCAATTTATGTATTGTTCGCTCCATTGGCACCAGAGATCGGGATCAGCACCATGCCTTTCGGCATAGGTTTGGTATTCACGCCCTTTTTGGTAATGCTCGCCGCGTTGGGCTTCTTCAGTGGCACGGTCGCCAAAGGTGTTTAGAAATTTCGCATGCAGCAAGATCCCAGAAGTCTTTTCACCGCCTTGCTGATCATAAACAAGGTTCAATCCGCGCGGCAGCATCATATGGGTCGAGCTGACGTAGGCATAGGGTTTACGCCATTTGACAAAGGGTATCTTATTCAAGGCGGGGGCTTGTTTAGGCTTGCTCGCAAAAAAGCTTCGCGCCCTCGGGCCACCTTGAATCCAAAGATTCTTCAGCAGCTTATTTTGTGACATGACATAGTTGCCGGGATCAAACCAACTGGCCGTTTCAAACGGGTCATTCCCACGCGTATATGACGTCTGCCCAACCGGACCCTTGGGGTACATATCCAGCAACATAGCCCCAAATGATCGCACCTCTGAGGCATCAAGCCAGTCGGCGAGCGCACGAATGGGACGCGTATCGCAGAACGGATAGACAAAAAATTCGTCCACATCGACGGTCAGCGCCCAATGTCCGTCAGCGTATTTACCTTGCAAATACGTCAGCCAATCGACGCCATAACGCGCCTCGCCATAAGGTGCATCAGTGCTCCAGACAGAGACATCAGGTTGCTGCATGGCAAATGCACGCCCCGCGTCTTCGCTCCCATTGTCGATCATCAGGAAATGATTGATCCCTAACTTGCGGTAGTAATCGAAGAAAAAGGGCAGCCGTACATCTTCGTTGCGAAACGTACAGAACAGCAGGATATCGTCTGGCGCAATCTGACCTGTGCGATCAGTGACCGCCTTCAACTCGCGCCCCTTACGCAAGGCGCGGGCCCGCCAGCGCTTGCGCTGCCAACGCAGCCGATATGATGTCCAGATGCCCAAGTGAGGCGTTACCTTTTGATGTTCATAATGGCATCCATATCAGACCCAACGCCCCTTGGACATCAACCCCAGTTCGACCAATTGCTCTGGTCCCTTATAGCGGCAAGATCCTTCATACCAGAGGTTGGGATTTTCGGTCAGCTGTTGATGATAGCCCTGATAAAGCGATGTGTTTTGAAAGTGCTGGCCGCGCCGCAGCTCTTCTGATGATTTTGCCCCAATATCTGGCAGGAATTTCGTGTGCAGCAGAACGCCGCTTGCTTTGCTATTACCTTCGAAATCGAAGACGTCATGCAATTTGGCGGGCAAAATTTGATGGGTCGAACTGACATAGGCATAACGCCAAGACCAGCGCACCAAGGGCGTTTTGTTCAATGTCGGCGCGTGGGTTGGTTCATCGGCAAAGAATACCCTTTCCCGAACGCCGCCCTGCACCCACAAATTGCCATAGTACCTATGGAGCTGAGAGCGATAATTGTCGGCATCAAACCAAGCGAGTGTTTTGACTGGATCATCGCCCGATAAGTAACACGCATCGTTGAGCGGCCCTTTGGGATAAAGATCCAGCATCAACGCTCCAAAAGAGGCCTGTCCCTGATCATCGAGCCACGATGTTAGTGCCTTGAGGTCGCGCTCTTCGAACTTTGGGTAAATGAGCAGCTCATCAGCATCGACAGTTAGGCACCAGTGGCCGTCGCCAAACTGCCACTGCAACCAGCCCAACCAATCCATGCCGAATCGCGCCAAACGATAACTCTGCGTCGTTGACCAAAGCGATACGTCAGGCTGACCTGCCAAAAACGCCGTGGTGCCGTCATCACTGCCGTTGTCCACAAAGAGGAAATGACCGACCCCAAGACCGCGATAATGCTCTAGGAAATAGGGCAATCTGACCATTTCGTTGCGCACGGTCGCAAAAGCCAGAACTGCATCGGGGGCTATTTGGTCAGTCCGATCAATGATCGAGGTAATCTGTTTGCGCTTACGCCAGATTCGGAAAAGAAAACGCCGCCGTTTCCAACGTAAGCGATATGCGCGCCAAAGATTTCTCAGTGGCGCGCCCATCCCTGATCTTACTGAGCCGCCTGTTTGGTGACATGCATTTGCGCCAAAAACTCTGAAAATTCATCGCGCAGTTCCTCACGGGCAAGGGCAAATGCCACTGTCGCCTGCAAGAAGCCCGCTTTTGAACCACAGTCATAGCGCTGACCTGTAAAGCGGTATCCAAAGACATCGCGACCAGAGTTTATTTCTTCGGCGATTGCATCTGTCAGCTGGATTTCCCCACCAGAGCCACGCCCGACGTTATCGAGATTGGCAAGAACTTGAGGGGTCAGAATATAACGCCCGATAACGGCAAGATTGGAAGGCGCAGTGCCCGGTGCAGGTTTTTCGACCATACCCCTTACCGTCACGATCGGCCCGTTCTGTTCTGACACATCAAGCACGCCATAGGATGACGTTTGTTCAGGCGAAACTTCCATTGTGGCAACCATCGCACCACCGGTTTCCTGATAGGCCTCAACCATCTGCTGAAGGCAGGGTTTTTCGCCGGCGATGACGTCATCAGGTAAAATGACAGCAAAAGGTTCATCGCCAATCAGTTTTCGCGCGCATGACACGGCATGGCCAAGTCCCAATGCCCGATGCTGGCGAAGATACGCGATCGTGCCACTTTCCATATTCGTATTGCGTAAGACTTTAAGAAGCTCTGTCTTACCCTTTTTCTCGAGCGCAGCTTCAAGGTCGGGTGCGTAATCGAAGTAATCTTCAAGCGCGGATTTCCCGCGCGAAGTGACGAAAATGAAATCCTCTATACCTGCAGCGCGCGCCTCGTCGATCGCATATTGGATCAACGGGCGGTCAACCAAGGTCATAATTTCCTTGGGTACAGACTTCGTCGCCGGCAGGAAACGCGTTCCCAAACCCGCCACGGGGAAGATTGCTTTAGATACTTTTCTATTCATAACTACTCACTTGATACCTTACGTAGTCTCATTAATTAACTAACTTGGCCAGATTAAGACGAAATGAACGCATTTTCTGCATTCAATAATAGGCTGTGCGGATGATCGCCTATGAGTGATCCATTTCGCGCAACATGGTTTCGATTTTCGGCACATCTTCGGGGTTGTTCAGTTCCCAAAACTGGCGACCTTTGGCAGCTACTTCGACACAAAGCATCGGGACGCCGCGTTCAAGAAACCGCAGTTGTTCCAGCCCTTCGAGCTGCTCAAGTGGCCCCGATGCCCATCCCGGATAAGCCGCAAGTGCAGAGGGCCGGTAGGCATAGACACCAACGTGATGGAAAACAGGAGTCTCGTCGTCGTCTGCGTAGGCTTTTCCAGTGAAGGGGATAACTTCTTTCGAAAAATAAAGCGCGTTGTGATCCGCCCCAAACACAGCAGTCGTGCCGCCAACACGCCCTTCACGGCGATCCTGCAAGAGGCCGTTCAATGCGCGGCCTTCGGTGCGCAATACCGGCGTTGCGACGTCTGCCTGAGGATTATCGCGTAATCCCTGCACCAGTTCTTCAATGAACCACGCTGGCGTTAGCGGGGCATCACCCTGCAAATTGATAACGATTTCATAGTCTTCGCCAAGTTTCGTCACTGTCTCTGCGCAGCGCTCTGTGCCATTTTGACAAGTGGTTGACGTCATCACAACTTCGGCCCCAAACGCCTCTGCTGCTTGCGCAATCCGCACATCATCAGTCGCAACAACAACCTTATCCACACCCGCAACATCACATGCCGCATCCCAAGATCTGCGGATCAGGCTTTTCGCCTCTCCGCCCGCACCACGCAATTCAACGAGCGGTTTGCCAGGATAGCGCGAGGACGCATAGCGCGCAGGGATGACGATCAAGACGGACATTATGGTTTCTCCAGAACGACACCTGTTGCATAGGCGATGAAGAAGGGATTCTCAAATGCGGGTTTTCCATACGTTAGCCGCGTATGATCATCAAAACGAACCACCTGACCGCCCGCACCACTTAAGACCGCATGGCCTGCCGCTGTATCCCATTCCATCGTGCGACCTAGGCGCGGGTAGAGGTCGGCCTCGCCAGTTGCGACCAAGCAGAACTTTAGGGACGAGCCCGCACTTTTGCTGTCAGCAGTCGCATATTTGTTGATGTAATCATCAGTCGCCTGATCGCGATGTGATTTGGACGCAACAACAAGCAGGGCGGTATTATCCGGAGTAGACACTGAAATGGGTTTCAACGCTCCGGCTTCGCCTTTCGCAAAGGGGCCCTGTTCTTCAACAGAATTTCCCTCTGCGTCCGTATAGAACAATCTCTCTTTCGCAGGGGCGTAGACAATACCGCGGACTGGCACGCCATCTTTGACGTAGGCGATGTTGACGGTGAAATCGCCGCGGCGCTTGATGAATTCTTTGGTCCCGTCCAGCGGATCGACGATCAGGAACGTACTGACCGATTGGGCGTGCGACGCGGATTGTTCCTCTGTCACCAATGGGATGTCGGGAAATGCGGCGCGCAAACCTGCGCTGATGATCGCATCCGCGGCTTCATCTGCAATCGTCACTGGGCTTTCATCGCTTTTGGACCGCACATCGAAATCATCCAAACCGTAGATTTCCATGATCTTGTCTCCGGCCTCAAGCGCCAAATCACGCATGACAGCCGTGAGTTTCAGAAAATCCATACCAAGTCCTTGCCTTCAAAATGCCTAATCGTGCTGCTTATGATATTTCATCGCATGATCAGCAAGGATGTCGTAAGCTGAAGCACCATTCAGTTCAGGATTAAATTGCCCGCAGATGTTCCAAACGCCAGTCCATAAGACAAACACAAGCGGCCTGATCGGGATGCTTGAAGTGACCTACCACACGATTGTGCGGCGCGCGCGCGCGGGCCATCGCAATGCGGTTATCTCGATGGCATTGAATATGGTGCAAGGTCTGACACTGATCTTTGCCTTTGTCGTTTTCTTCCAAATCCTCGGTTTGCGCAGTTCACCCATTCGGGGTGATATGCTGCTATACATCATGACGGGCATTTTTGTTTACCTGACGCATATCAAGGCAGTCAGCGCGGTGATGGGGGCTGCGGGCCCGACGTCTTCCATGATGCTTCACCGACCGATGAACACAATCATTGCCATCTTAGCCGCTGCGGTCTCATCTCTTTATTTGCAGATCGTTACCCTGTCGGTTATTCTATTGATCTATCATATCGCATTCACGCCGGTCGAGATTCACGATCCCATCGCAGCACTTGGCCTGTTCTTGTTGGCATGGTTTTCTGGCTGCGCTGTCGGCATGATCTTTCTCGCGCTCAGTCCCTGGTTTCCGCGCTTCACTTCAATCGTCAAGTCGCTGTATATCCGCGTGAATATGATCGCGTCAGGCAAACTTTTTGTCGTGAATACGCTGCCCGCCACGATGATCGCCATGTTTGACTGGAACCCGTTGTTTCACATCATTGACCAGATGCGCGGAGCAGTGTTCCTGCACTACAACCCACAATTCACGAGCATCGAATACCCGATCTATCTATCCCTTGTGTTGATCATGATTGGGCTGATGGGTGAATTTTTTGCGCGCCAACATGTCTCGCTCAGCTGGTTTGCGGGGCGTTAGTACAGCTGATTGCGCTCTAGATGAAAAAATCCGTTGTTTTACGCATTTTGCAGACGTACTGGCGCTTGCAGCCCCAATTACGCATCCCTATATACGCCAAGATCACAATGAAGGGATAATCCCTGAATTGCATGAACTTCACTGGCACGAGTGCCGAAATGGGCTCGCGCTGCTCAAACCGCCTAACGTAGAGGGATTTGAAAAATGGCCAAAGTTATTGGTATCGACCTGGGAACCACGAACTCCTGCATCGCC
>Ga0115562_1000217_pt1 | contig 43854 bp, 43 predicted proteins | sample COGITO_mtgs_1105_6_FD_87200 | JGI IMG/M metagenome (GOLD analysis project Ga0115562, IMG submission 87200) | Pelagic marine microbial communities from North Sea - COGITO_mtgs_110516 | ecosystem: Environmental > Aquatic > Marine > Epipelagic | place: Germany:Helgoland, sampling site Kabeltonne...
ACTGTAGTCAACTCTACAACACTAAGCGTTGATGATAAGAACATTGTTCTCGGGAGCGTAGACACACCGACAGACACCACCGCAGACGGTGGCGGTATCACATTGAAAGGCGCGACCGACAAAACTATTAACTGGGTCAACTCAACTGATTCATGGACATCATCAGAACACTTCACTCTTGCTTCTGGTAAGCAATTAAGAATTGCAGCTTCATCATCGCTTTCTTCTCCAGATTCTGCTGTAAGAATTGACACTGGTGGAGATGGCGGTTCATTGTTCATATTTGGTTATAATAGTAATCATTATATTGACTTTAATAGTGGAGGCGGAAGCCTTTATATTGGTGACACATCATCAACCGACTATGCAACAATACATCTTGCTGATGGATTTAAAACAATAGGTGGCACTACAGAGATCTTTAGTCCTAATTTTGGTGCAGATGTATTGCCCATACTGTCTTTACATAGAGATTCTGCATCTCCTGCTACAAATGATAAATTGGGTATTATAAAATTCAATGGCGAAGACTCTGCAGGAAACAAAACAGAATATGCTACCATTCATGCTGAGATAGCTGATCCAACATCTGGTGCTGAATATGGAAGATTAGATTTTGGTATCTTAAATAATGGTACTGTTGAAGATCCAGTTATGACATTAGCACCTGCAGGAATATTGCTTGGATCAGATAATGATTTAATATTAGGACAAAACGGCAATATACAATTTGAAGGTAATACATCAGGCTCATCAATAAGAACAACTTTGTACTGCGATGATCCAAATACTAATAGAGAAATCATATTACCTAATGCATCAGGCACAGTTGTTTTAAAAGACAGCACCGACACATTAACAAATAAATCAATTGATGCTGGTCAATTAACTGGAACAATAGATGATGCGAGAATACCTGATACTGTAACAAGTGCAGTACAGACTGCATTAACCACTAGCTCATTAGGTGGTTTAACAATGTCAGCATTAGGCTCTACAACTGGTGGTGCTGTTGTATTCAGAGAAGGCACTAATAATGGAACAAATGCAATTAAATTGCAAGCTCCTGCTCAAGTAGATGGTGCAGGTTCATTCGGCACATTAGATATTACATTCCCTAATGCTGCTGGTACAATGGCTCTTACTTCAGATTTGAGCTCGTTTATCACAGCATCTAGTAGTGATACATTGACTAATAAATCTATTGCTGCAACACAATTAACTGGCACTATTGATAATGCTAGATTACCTGCCGCAGCAACAAACATTACAAGCGTTGGCACATTAACTGGATTAACAACAGGTGCCACTACTGTCAATGGTGATATAACCCTTAACGGTACTGATGCAGGATCTACTGCGCCTAATCTTGATTTTTATCATTTATCTGCAAGTCCCGCTGTCAATGACAATGCAGGGACAATAAACTTTTTTGCTGATAATGCTTCAAATGAAAAAATTATTTACGGACAAATAGAAGCGAGATCTCAAAGTACAACTAACGGACAAGAAGAAGGGCTAATTGCAATAAGTCCAAGAGTCAGCCACGGTGGAGCAGATTTAACTAGCACCTCTGATGTTTTAACTGTAAGATCAATTAGCGGATCACAAGTTGGTGAAGTAGAAGTATTAAATAATTTAGTGGTCAGTAGTGGTACTGCTGGTGGTACGTTTGCAGGTGGTCCAACATTAACATTATCAAGAGAAGAGTTATTTGAAGGTGTTGATAATGATGAATTCGGTGTAATTTCATTTAAAGCATTTAATGATCGCGGTCTTAGTAGTGGTGGACCAGAATCTATAGAGTATGCACATATGCATGCTAAGATTCTTGATGCATCAGACGGAACTGAAGACGGACAGTTAGAATTTGGAACAATAGCAAATGGTTCATTGGTAGAACCATTAATGACAATGAATTCTAGTGAATTATCTGTTAATACACCATTAACTGTTAATGCCACTACACAATCATTGAGTGATACTACATCAAATAGCAACTCCGCATATGGACCAAACATTGAGGTTTATAGAGATGGGGGTGCTGCCACTTCGACGGGCACATCAATCACTCAGCATAATAAGTTGGGTGCTATTGATTTCTTTGGTAATAACGATGCAGGAACCCCTGAAAAGATTAAGTATGCTAAAGTTTTTGGTTCTGTAATAACTAAGACAGATGGCTCTGAAGATGGTAGATTATCATTTTCAGTAATGGCTGCAGGTACTCATACTGAAGGAGCAAACCCTGCTTCTATCCTTGATTTAGAACCTGATGTTGCTGTGTTCAAACAAGATGTTAGAATTGTGGCTAATGCTAGTGGCGGTGTCAACGCAACACCAACTCCAATCCTAGAGTTATACCAAGAAGATGGTCCATCAGCTGATGACGGTGATCATTTAGGTGAGATTCAGTTTACGGCTCTTAATGATAATGGTTTCAGTCCTATAAAACATAAGTATGCAGGAATACATGCTGAGATTATTGATGAGTCTAATGCTACAGAAGATGGTTCTTTACACTTCACCACTGTTACAGCAGGGACAGAAGATACTACCGTATTAACACTTAACGGTACTGGTTCAACTTTAAGCACTCCACTCGAAGTAACTGGTGGGATAACAGCAAACCCAACAACTGTTGTTATCAGTGCTGCAAATACAACATATACAATGGAAGCGAACAAGAAAGTTCTTAACACTCACACTGGTGGTGTGAACATATTTAAGATCCCTTCTGTCAGCACTGTTGGTCAGATATTTACAGTAGTAAACTCTACAACACAAGCACTAACGCTTGACAAAACAACTAACAGCATAACATTAAACTTTGCTTCAGGCGGCTCGTTTGCGGCATTAAGTGCGAACAGTACTATTGCTTCAGGTGGTGTTGCTGAGCTTGTTGTTACTGGTTCAGATACTCTCACCATCTTCGGTGGGGGCATTAGTTAATGTTTGGTGCTGCAGTTGTTGCTCAATCGTTTGTTCCAAGCGACCTTTCTGGACTGTATCAATGGTTTGATGCTGCCGATTCAGGCAGTATCACAGAAACAAGCTCAAGAGTTAGTCAATGGAATGATAAATCTGGAAATAATTATCATGGTGTTCAGGCAACAGCGGTCAACCAGCCAGTAAAGGGCACATCGTCAGACAACGGTCTTCCCTCAATCTTTTTTGATGGTCCAACAGGAAACACAAACCTTTTTGATCAACATTTGCCAACCTCAGCACCGCTGTGGAACCAGTTTGAAATGACAATGTTTGTAGTATGTAATAAATCACCGCATGTGTTGAGGGGATTCCCTTTTGGCGGCAATTATTTTCGTTTGAAGTCTTCTGAAAGCGGTTATGGAATAATGTTCGCTGGTGATGGAACCGATTCACATTTTGGTGATAAAACAGACGAAGTTTATGGTGTTGGTGGAGCAGTTTTTCACGGGTATACAGGCACAATTGGACCAATAGCAGATGGTGTTGATGTTTTGGTGCAACAACAAAATAAATTTACAGAATCTGGCGATAATACTGATTTTATTTTTGCACAAAAAAATAATAATGCTCCTGTGTATCAGACTCAAGGTAATGGTCCAACCCACATCAGCACGACCTTTACAGATGGTGCTGATAGTACACAGAAAGACTCATGGTCTACAATTGGTGGTAAATGGTTCATAGGTTCTGGGTTTTCAAGTTTTACTAATAATAGTAGCAATAATAATGCCAACGACATTGGCCATTTTGCTGGTCACATTCAAGAAATAATTACATACAACCGTCTGTTATCAGATGGTGAAAGAAATCAGGTTATGGGGCATCTGATGGGTAAGTGGAGGCTCGCATAATTTATGTCTAATATCTTAGAGTTTGATACTAAAGCTGACGCACAGAGTTTATATGACATTATAAATAATAAACTCCGTGAGCTGACAGGAGAATCACAATTTTTGTGGTCTCCTATAAGGCAACCTGATAAAATTGATTACAACTTTTGGGTCGTTGTAGATCCCAGAAATGTATATAGCTCGTATGATAGTGAATTGACGGCAGTTATTGATGGGTCTGGGATTGAATTTAGAAGAAAAACATTACCATATGAATATGATTATACGCAAGAAGATATTGACTTTTATGGTCAAAAATTAGGATATAATTGATGAGTGATTTCCCCAACAAAAAATCTGCCAGAGACCTGCCTGATGATGGAAAGGTTGAGATTGGCACAACATATAGACAGTTCTTAGAGATTAATCCATGCACTGCTGGTCTTGTGTTTTATGAAGGAAGAGATCTAGACGAAAAGATCACTATTGCTGAAATGATAGATAACTTCCCAGTTGACTCAACATTGGTTGGATTGGTCGATCTAATCACAAGAGAGGACTCTCCTGCTAGACTTCGTGGCATTGCTCAGAAATGCGCACCAGATTATTATCAAGATACTGGCGATTTGAAGATGGATTTAGTCAATGCATTCCACGGACAGATCAGTCTTGCTGAAGACAATGCTGCCAAAAAACAAATAGAAGATAATTGGAAAGAAACAATCATACTAGACTTCAGAGAATAGTATGGAGATAGACAAAAGAAAGACGCCACCCAAAGAAATCAAACTTTGTGGTGAAGACATTATCCCCGATCTTAAACCGACTGATATAATAGAAACGTTTGAAACTCCCCTAGTTGGTAGTTACAACTGGGACTACTCACTCCACGATGATCGTATCAAAAGACTTTATGAGCTTGGTAAAAAACTAAACTGGAATGTTGAGCTTGATATAGATTGGTCTATTGAATATCCTGGAATTACAAAGTTCATGTTCGAGTTTGAGAATGCTCAATGGGAAAATCATAAAGTATACAAGCGTTGGAGTAAAGAGAAAAGAGTACAATTCTTATCTGATATGTTCTCTTGGTACAACAGTCAGTTCTTACATGGTGAGCAATGTTCATTATTAGTGGCTAGTCAGTTGTGTAGTTGTGCACCCACATACAATGCAAAGCTATATGCCGCAAGTCAAGCATTTGATGAAGCGAGACATGTAGAAGCATTTAACAAATATATTCAAACAAGACTCAACAAACTTTGGCCAGTCAACAAACACTTCAAAGGTTTACTAGATAAGATACTCACAGACCCAAGATGGGATCTTAAATTTCTTGGCATGCAAGTAATCCTAGAAGGGTTTGCATTGGCTGCATTCAGTGTAGCAAAAGACGCAGCGGAAGATCCTGTGTATAAGAGGATGATAGAGCTGATATTAAGAGACGAAGCAAGGCATGTTGCTTTTGGCGTGACATATCTTAAAGAGTATATTGAAACATTGAGTGAAGAAGAAAAATATGAGAGAGCTAAGTTTGCTCTTGAAGCATGTACGATTAGTCGTAAAAATCTGAAGCCATTTGCTCTGTGGGAGCATTATGGTATGGATGTCGAATACACCGAAGATTATCAAATGGATCCACCCCATTGGATTCAGCGAAAATTCCAAAGCACATTGTTTACTCGGATAATGCCTAATCTGAAGAGGATAGGACTACTCAGAACAGAGTTTATTCCTGAATATGAGAAACTCGGTATAATGAAATATGCAGACTCAAACACAGATTATGAAATAAGCTGGGAAGAGCTGAGCAAGCCTTTGGGCTAAGTTGTTGATTTTACAAGCATATACAAAAAAGTTCTTAAAACTTCCCTCTTATTCCAAATCGGTATAAAAAAAGCCTTGTCGTTGGGGCTGATATGAGGGATAATAGTATCCTATTCTGGTGAGAGAGATATGTTATGAATGAATTAGAACTTTTGAAAGAAGCGTATGACGAGGAGATGTTTGAGCGTAGAGCGAACGGAATCCAAACAACATCGTTTGCTGCGTGGAAAAAACAGAAAGAAATCATTGCCTCTCTGTTTAGTAAATAATTGGCTAAAATAGTTGTTGCCATTCCCCTTCCGTTTTTATATAATAGTTTTTTAATTGATTGAGAGATATTTTTATGAGTAATGTTAATTCTGCTATTGCGTCTATCATGTCTATTGATAACACTGCTGACTTGAATGCTATTATTGATGCTGTCAAGTTGAAACAAAAATCTCTTCGTAAAGCCAAAGCCACTGCTGTTAAGTCTAATCTCCGTGAGGGATCAAATGTTTTTATCCCTAGTGAGAACGTGAATGCTGTTGTTCTTAAAATCAAAAGAACCAAAGCTATCGTTGAGACTGATGCTGGTGCTCGCTGGAATGTTCCTTTGACTATGCTCTCTGTAGCGTAGTCCTTTTTCTGAGAGTGTTGCGCGTCCCGAGTCTAGCGTAACAATTGGTGTCGGAACCAATGGCGTGACACTTTCTTTTTTTACTTTATCGGAGTCTATATTATGAGTAATAATTTTCCTAATCGTGATGCTGCTACAGCAGTTGTTGACACTTTTATTTCTAACATCCGCACAAACGTTAAGATTGATGCTGATAAGTTTGGTGATGATAATAATTATATCATCGGTTATCTTTCTGGTTTCCTGAAAGCAGTCGCTGAAGAAAACCCAGAAGTCATGGAGCGTGTGATTGATCATGCTGATATGATCAAACTTCAAATTGAAGCAAAGCGTAGAGCCAAAATCGCTTCTGCTGAAGAAGCTGTTGATGCTCGGTTCGCATCTTAGTGGTGGTTTACATAGAAGGTCGCGTGAAAAACCGCGACCATATTATGCCTTATGTCGGCAATCTCTTGAACGAACTGAAGATTAATCGCTTCAATCGAATAATGACAATTAAGTTTAAGAAAGAGCTGGATGAAGGATGCGTTGGTGAATGTTGGTACGATGATGATGACGGAGATCTAACGTTGACTCTTGCTACAAAGCACACGACATTCCTACAACAAATGATCACACTTGCCCACGAGATGGTTCACGCTAAACAGTACTTGCGCAAAGAGCTTGGGTATAACAAGTCTGGAGGTTGGGCTTGGAAGAAACGAAATGCTGAAGGATATCAGTATCTAAATCAACCATGGGAAAAAGAAGCATACAGGCTAGAAAAAGTTTTGTTTGCTGAATGTTTCCCCTTTGAAAAACCATTAAAGCGAGGTACAGTATGTTAAATGCGATTCAATTGTTGTTAGGGTTCTTCTTAATTTTTGGTGCTGTTGGTAGTATGGACACCGAACACATATCAATGACAATGGGACTCTTTATTGTTGCCATCGGCACATTCGCTGCCTTAGACGCTCTCGGTAGAATGGAGCAGAAAAAGGGATAAATATAAACTTTCTTGCCGCTCCTATATAGTAGCATAAGTTTAATTATGTTACGGAGTGGTTGATGAAAAAGTTGGTTATAAACCTTGCAAGAAGAACAGACCGCAAGGAACATTTTTTAAAAGTTAATTCAAAATTAAAACAATATGAATGGCTCAATGCTATAGATGCTTCTGGTATAGATTACAGGGCATTGAAAGGCATTGGGTTTTCATCGCATTTGTCTTGGCGTGACCCATACCTAAACCGAAAACTAAAAAGATCAGAGGTCGCATGTACGCTCTCGCATAGACAGGCGTGGATTAAGTGTATTGAGTTAGGAGAGCCAGTCCTCATATTAGAAGACGATGTGATTGTTAGCGATAGGTATACAGACAAGCAAGCAAAGAAACTAATAAAAAAATATGACTTGGTCTACTTTGGAAGAAACGAAAACAGACCTGATGAAGTTGTGTCGATAGATGACGAGCTTGAAGTTCCGTCATACCCATACAACACTCATGCTTATGCCTTAACACCGAAAGCAGCTCAACAATTACTTGATGGCAAAGTAGATCAAGCAATAATACCATCAGACGAATATCTTTCTATAATGATTGGCGATATGAATGTTGCTGCATTTAAAGATGATGTTATTAGACAAGCACCTAGATCTTTGTTGTCTTCAGACATAGAAAATGGTAACGAAGCTGACTTCTTTATTGACTTCAATACACATGCTGTAACAATCGGCACTGACATAAAGAAATGCGCTCCTCTAAATGATACTGCTGCAATGTATGGTGTTTATCCTAAAAATCTTGGTAAGGGTATTGAATGGCAAGGTGGTACTATGCAATCAACTGGGGGTGGTCATAAGATCAATATCCTCAGAGACTATGTGAATAAACTCCCAGACAACGATGTTGTACTTTTCACCGATGCATATGATGTGATGTATTTCTCTGATCTAGAGGAAATAACAAGGAGATATCTCGGCTTCCGAACAAAGGTCTTGTTCTCTGCCGAAACGGAAATTTGGCCAGATAAATCTCTTGCCGAAAAGTTTCCAGATGGCGGTACAAAGTACAGATACCTAAACAGCGGCACATTTATTGGGGTTGTAAGTGAGCTGAAGAAGATACTGAATTCTGCCACCATAGAAAACTCTTCGGACGACCAGCTATTTTATCAGCAAGCATTCTTGTCAGGTAACTATGACATGAAGCTAGACTATGAAGGCTATATCTTCCAATGCCATGAACCGCAAGTAAAATATGATGTAGACCAAAATAAGTTCTTGAATCCTGTCACCAGCACATTCGGATGTATCTACCATGGCAACGGTGGTGCTGAGGCAAAGAAAAAATTCAATGCCGCAAGAAACTCTGTCAAGATGTCAGCACCAATGCTATATATACCAAACTACAAAGGTGTTCAGGTCATATCAAATGATATGTTGGTTATAGACTTCATGACACAATCGCAATGTGAAGACTTGATTGCGATGTCAGACAATCATGGTGGGTGGGAGCCATTAGCAGGTGATAAGTTTCCAGCTTATGAGATACGCATGAAAGAGTGTGGCGCATTTGAAGCGTTAGAAAAACACTGGGAGAAAAACATATATCCAATAACACAGCAGTTCTGGAAACCAACATTAATGTATGGACTGCGCGATGCGTTTGTTATGCGGTATTGCCTTGACACGCAAAAGAGCCTGAACCACCACTGCGATGCGAGCATGATAACTGGATCAGTAAAACTGAACGATAATTATGAAGGTGCAGATTTAGTTTTTCCGAGACAAAATATCAGTAACAAAGATATAGATGTCGGAAAGTGTATCCTATTTCCAGGAATGGTGACGCATGGACACCTGTGCGAAGAGCTGACAAGTGGTGTTAAGTATAGTCTGACAATGTGGACTTCAAGATATACAGGAGACATCATTTGAGTAACTTCAAATTTTATGTTCTCACGACAAGAAATATAAGCCTGCTGGAGAGACACGCAGATCATCAATACAGCGGAATACCTATTGAAGATCTTGTTGTTGTAATAAACACAAAAGATTCTAAATATGAGAAAGAAGCGTCTGAGTGGTGCGCTTCTAAGAAAATAGAACATCACATAACAGAATCTAATGGAACTGCTAGTCGTGGTAAGAATAGTGTTCTTGATATATTTTTAAACAGCGATCAAGACTATTGCGTTATGATTGACGGTGATGATTACCTGACACCACACGGTGTTTGGATGTATAACGCTGTCTCCCAGAAAGAATCGCCCCCAGATGTCATTTGTCTGAAAGATCAAATAGCATTAGTCTGGGATGAAGATTTGTTTTCATCTTGGTTGAAAGAAAATTCTTTAGAAAGAAAGGAAGTGGAATTCTCTGATATTCCAGAGGAAATCATCAGAGTTAAACCTCATAAGATTTTTGATATCAGAAAAGAGATCTCCTATGATCACATCGATGAACACAAAGCGTATTATGAGAAACAAAAGAAATACTGTGAAGATGGTGAGGCTCATTGCAGAGTAGTTTGGTACTCGAAAAAAGCAGCAGCGCACAAGTTTAATGAAGAGCTACTTGTTGGTGAGGACACACATCAATATTATATTCTCAAAAATGAACATTATCACGGCAATATAAATATGGTCGTTAATGTTGAAAAGCCGCCATCATACATATACGATACGAGCAGTCCTGGAGTTGTTTGTGAGGTTGGCGAGTTTGGGGAAGATAATCGTAAATGGTTAGTCCCATTCAATAATGAGATTGACAGACTAGAAAGGAATGATATTCTGCATGAGAATTATCAGCTGCCCGAACTAGAGATTGATTACCCTACGAATTATGTTCCTGAAGTTTATCGTGTTTGTAATAATCACCAATGGGATGTTTTGCAGGAAGGTGATGTTGTAACAACAATTGAGCACCCAGCAAATTGTTCTGCTGAAAGCCTCAGAATAAAATTTGAAGCTAAAAAATAATAATCCTAACATATATCTATTATAAATAGAGTATCACTAACAACAATTATCAGGTAATAAAATGGCGAACCAATACTACTATGATATTATTTATCTCGACACAGTAACAACACCGAATGGTTTAGAAAAATCTGTGGCATGCATCCACTGGCATTTAGTTGGAACGCATGACGATGGAACTGTAGTTCGTTATGCGAGCGAAACAACAATTAATCCAGAACCATCAGACCAAGCCGATTTTGTCGCATTTGAAGACTTAACAGCCGAAAATGTTTTACCTTGGCTCCACAGTAATATCACTGAAGAAGAAACAGCCAGTCACAGATCTACTGTTGACTCTATTATAGAACAAACAAGAAATGTGAACAAAGTTGCAACACGCGATATTCCGTGGTCCGAATAAGGTATAAAGAATGACTGTAAAAAGTTCAGGTGAAATTTCCTTCCGCTCATCAACTGGAGTTGATATAGAAGAAGAATTTGGCGATACTGTAGGGTTAGACAATTCCCAAGCACTGTTCAATCAGTCCACATACTTGAGTGGATTTTATCGTGGTCTAACACGTCTCACATCAGAAGGAACACAAACAAAGTTTGGGGCGAGTCAATATCGCACTACCTTATATCAAGGCGGTCCAGTCACCACAGATTCGATGCACAGGTATATGGTCGCCTTTGATCCTGCCACGACACCAACGACACTAGCTGGCGGTTATGGCAGAAGCTCTGTGTTTGAAACTGAGATAACTTCTACACAATTTGGTACTGGTGAAGGATTCACCAAACAAGAGCTTGATTTCTATTCTCCAAATTTAGTTGTTCCTTTCGATGCTAGAAATATGTATATAAGAAAGGAAGCAGGTGGCTTTGATGATTCGTTTGGTTATTCGCGATACTTCACAAACGGTTCGTTGTATTCTGTCGAGACTCCGACTAATCTTGTCAGATTCAATTATTGGCTAGGTTATGCTAAGAAAGGTATGGTACAAAGACTACCGTCAATGATGTATTTTGGTGACCTAGCTGAAGAGGTGACTCTAGGTATCATGGATGGTATTGTACGCGGAGATGGAGCCATTCCAAAGGCTGATGTTCCTTTTGGTTTAGACAGAGCTGTGCTCAATACTAGCGTTGATGAGACAATAATAGGGACACCAGTTAATAGTCGAAATCTTTATGCAGGTTTTGGTGGATCATACATAGGCAACAGTGTAACCTTTGGACCACTTACTGCCCCAATCAGCGCATTAGAAATTTGCGGGAACACTCTTGCTGCAGGAGCTCAAGGAGATGATACCCATGCCACAAATAGCGGTGCTGTTTATATATACACACGAGGATCTACTGGTAATACTTGGACACAAGAACAAGTGCTCAGTAGGTACTCAAGTTCAACAATAACAGAGTTTGGTAAATGTGTTGCATTAAGCAACACCCTTAGTGGCATTGCAGGCAAAACACTAGCGATTAGCGGTCAAGGTTCTGATGGAAAACATAATCTGATATCAATTTATGTTCGAGCTGGCAATGATAATGGCACGTGGGCTTTCAAACGAACTATCCCCCTTCCCAATGATGCTGATGGTAATTTCCCAGATGATGGAATTAGATGTCTTTCTTTATCTGATGATGGACAGACTCTGGCGGTGGGCATACCCCAGTCGACTGGAACTGTAACAGAAGGTGTAACTAATCAAGGAAGAATAGAAGTTTACGAGACTAATGATAACTGGATTAGTAACGTCGTCAGAACAGATGCTCATGAGTATGTTTCTGAAAACCATGGCTCTGGTAGCTACGCAGGGGTGTCGATAGCTATGGCTGGCGATGGTAACAGTTTAGTTGTTGGCATACCCAAAATTGTTTACATGACCGATGCTACTGCAGATGACACAACAACTTTAAAAGGTACTATTATACATCTGCATAAGAATGGTGGTAGTTGGAATACCTCTCAATCTCCATCTTCTCCATTACCTAGTAGCCTTGCGAATCACAGATCAGGGTTAGGTTTTAGTGTCGACATCAGTTACGATGGAAGGGTGGTAGTTGCGGGCTGTGCCCGTGAGAGTAAAGATAATTCCCTTGACAATAAAGGTCTAGTTAAGGTATTTGAAAAAGTAACTGGAACTTCTAGTGACCTCACTCTGACGTCAGAAATAGAAGCGGGTGATGCTGCAGCAACTGATCACTTCGGTATAGATGTTAAGTTAGACATGCCAGCACCTTCTCTTACTAATTATCCAACTGGCGGAACATTAATTGTTGGTGCCAAATTTAAAAACACTAGGCAAGGCGCAGCTTATGTGTTCACTAACATATTGCCAACTCCTGCTGTTGCAGGGGCAACTGGACATACTTGGGTGCAGCAGAGGAAAATAGTTGGTTCGCAGGCGGAACAAGGAACTTCTACAAACCCTGTAACTAACACCACATATGCACATCAACATCAAATAGATCTTACAGGCAGTCAGTTTGGACTCTCTGTCGATATTGATGGACTATATGCGGTTGTATTAGGAAACACCAACCATTTCAACACCAGCGGCTTTGCAGAACCTCGTGGTAAGTTATATCTTTACAACGTTGATGATTGGAAAACCGTTGGAACTAGCAAGGCAGATTATGCCACCAATCCATTTGCTGGAAGGTATGGTACAGGAACTATTCCATTAACTAATGCGAGCAAGCCCGAAATAAAGTTTTCTCATTTTTATGGTGCTACTAAGAAACCCGCAATATGGGAAGCGATAGCTGATCTTTATAAGAAACGTCACCAAACTCTTGTTTTCACTAGCGGTCCATCTGCAGACGGTGTGTATGGCATTGATGCTGCACTGCCAGACAATTTAAAAATAAATAGAGCGATGTTCCACCACAATGCCAAAAACCCCAACGTTTTACCGAATGGGACTCTACCTGCTGCTGCAGCAGCAAGCAACCTTGATAAAGGCGTTCTCGTACCCAATACCAAAGTCACTGCCACAACTGCAGTTAGAGGCTCGACCGATTTGACTACAGATTTCCATTTTGGTAGAGGTTGGGGTGATATGACTTTGGGTGAAACTGAAGTTGTTCGAGAAGCGCAAAGAGATTATGAATGGACAACTGTTCTTATACATCATTCTGGTGCAAGAATTTTAGATCGTAATGAAACAACAGCCATACAAAATCAAATAGATTTTGCTGAGCGGAATGGAGAGTCGAGCTTTGATGTGTCAGACTACGATGTAAGCGGTGACGCAAACATGCAAGCAGCGTATAATAATGATCCTGCTGATATACAAGTGTTAGTCAACGACACTATAATACCCGCAAATAAATTTGATCTTATTGGTGGTGTAGTGACTATATCTAGCGACTATCGCAATTATGATGGGGATGGTGAATATAGTATGCCTCCAGTTTCTATACGCAGGATCGGAGATCTTTCGACTTTGGCTGGTTGGTTCTCTTATGGGGGTGGTAATACTGGCGGTAATAGCATCGAGTATCAAAGTCCTGCTGTAGAATTGCTCCCAATCAATGTTAATGGCACGTCTGCCGATGGTGCAGATGCTGGATACGATAATCTGCGTTCAGCGCACACCGCCAACTCTCTTGCTGGTGCTGGCAACTCATACCCATTCAGTGGTGCGACGGTAAGTTCGCGATGGTATATTGCTCATATTAACTTGCCTGTTACTGAAATCGCCAATATAAAATTCAACTTTAAAACTAACTACACAGATGCCGATACACCTTTAAATCGCCACAATGCTCAAGATATACACTTAATTCCTGGAAAATGGGATTATGTAGCGGGATCATTTGAACATGGAACAGGCTCAAATTCTTCATCTGCAGCATATGAGCATGGAAACAATTGTAAGCAAAATGTGAATTATGGCGATTTGACTGTATTTTGTGGATTTTCTAGTAGCACAAACAATAAGATGCAACCAGATCTGACATATTGTACGGTTCCTGAAGGTACATCCCATGACTGGAGCGTGCAGTCAATGACTGACCTTTCTGGACAACACCAAACAAAGTTTAATGTCACCTTTGATCCAACCAACCCAGAAAGGTCTGCATCTGCTGGAGTGATTGCCTATGAGATACAGCGCGGTCAAAACACGTCTTCAGGTGGCTTTATTGGCATGGCTTTTGCTGCTGCGGGCGTAACAGGTAATCATGGAACTGACATGCAATCATTCATATTGAGGTGTTCTGACACATGAGTAATTCTGAAGAAATTAAAACAGTTTATGATGAAGATGGTAATTTGGTTGCTGAATCACCACACAAGGAAATTATTACCATCACAACAAGGCTTGCGACCTCTAATGATGCAGTAGAAGATGATATGTTAGTATTTAAACCTTTGTGTTTAACCGAAAAATCGGTGCCACCTAAACACCCAGAGTTCGTAGACATACCTGATATTGGAGGATATGAAGCTGGCGGTATTATTATATTTCCTTTAAAGTATAGTATCGCATTAAATGATGACCTTTCTGACGTTGTTCTTACTGTATATAACTGGGATGAAGAAAATTTGGGGTTAGGAACAGAAGCAATCGATGCGGTTAATGCTCATGCAGATGAATATTGGACAGATGAAATTTACGCATCATATAGAGAACACCTAGCTTCACTGAGGCAAGATGAATATGATGATTACCAGCAACAAGTAGCGCAACAAGCCGAGGATCAACAGACAGATCCAGAATAACAAGCGTTATTATTGCTTGAACCCGTTTATCATTCTTATAAATAGTCTAGATTATTCCAGACTTCGAGACTATACATATGTCAAAACCTACGACTAGAGAAACATTCAAAAGATATTGCCTTCGCAGACTTGGTGCGCCTGTTGTTGAAATCAATGTTGATGATGATCAAATAGATGACCGCATAGATGATGCTCTAGATTTTTATCGTGACTATCATTATGATGGGAGTGAGAGAACTTTCCTTAAACATCAAGTAACCCAAACAGATATAGACAATAAGTATTTGTCTGTTCCTGAAAATATCATGGGTGTGATAAACGTATTTCCCATCGGAACTGGTCTCAACACAAACAACATGTTCAACATCCGTTACCAAATAACATTGAATGATGTTTATGATTGGTCACACGCTCAAATACAAAACTATGCCTCTTCAATGGAAAGGATAGGTCTACTTCAGGAATTGTTCGCAGGGAAACAGCCAATACGATTCAACAGGCACACAGATAAACTTCATATTGATATGGACTGGTCAAAAGTCTCTGTTGGCGAATATATTGTTGCTGAGTGTTATCAGGTTATTGATTCGGCAACAAACAATGAGATTTGGGGTGACTGGTGGTTGCGTCAATATGGCACTGCGCTTATCAAAAAACAATGGGGCGAAAACCTTAAAAAGTTTGAAGGTATGCAACTTCCAGGTGGCGTTACATTTAATGGTCAGACTATTTGGAATGAAGCAAACGAAGAGATCCAGAAGTTAGAAGAAGAAGTACAGAAGAAATTCTCTATGCCAGCTATGGATATGATAGGCTAATCGGATGGCGACAAACCTATATTTCAATAACTATCAGTTCACAGAAGAACAGAATCTTATAGAAGATCTGGTCACTGAATCAATTAAGATATATGGAATTGATTGTTATTATATGCCAAGAACATTAATCGCTGAAGACGGTATCTTTGGTGAAGACACATTGTCTAAATTTGACGCTGTGACAAACGGTGACAGTGAAGCTGAATCATTATCTGCATACTCGATCGAGATGTATATAAAATCAGTGGACGGCTTTGATGGAGAAGGTGACTTCCTGTCTAAGTTCAATATTGAGATCCGTGATGAGATGACACTGACTGTTTCGCGCAGAAGGTTCAGCCAAGAGATCGAAGATTCTAATACCACAAAGGCTGCAGGTCGACCAGTTGAAGGTGATCTGATTTACTTCCCTCTCAATAATAAATTGTTTGAGGTGAAGTTTGTTGAGCATGAGTCTATCTTTTATCAAATGGGTTCATTACAAACATATGACCTTCGCTGCGAATTGTTTGAATACAGCCATGAAAGACTCAATACTGGTATTGCCACTATTGACGAAATTGAAGATCTGTATTCTGGCGATAGAATGCAGAATCAGATTCTCGATGAAGCAGGCGATAACCTTGTTATGGAAAGCGGAGAAAGTATTCTTGACGAAGCATACAGTATCGAATCTTCAGACTCTGCTGCTAAGAATAATTTGTTTGACTTAAAGGCTGCTGAGTTTGTTGACTTTAGCGAGTTAAACCCATTCGGAGAAGGCTTCTAATATGTTTGGCAAATACCACAACCATGCAGCTATCCGAAAATACATCATCATGTTCGGTTCAATGTTCAATGATATTGATGTTGTGCGATTCAATACAAGTGGTGCTGCGGTTCAGTCTATCCGTGTCCCGATAGCATATGGTCCAAAAGAAAAGTTTCTGGCGAGATTGAACCAAGACCCAAACTTAAATAGGCAGGTCGCAACACAGCTTCCGAGACTTGCTTTCGAGATAACAGATATGACATATTCTCCTCAGAGAGGATTGAATAAGTTACAAAAGAATACTGCTATCTCTACAAATAATAATGCATCAGCATCACAATTCACGCCTGTTCCATATGATATAAATATCTCGTTGTATGGTATGTTTGCGAATAATGAGGATGCGGTTCAAGTAGTTGAGCAGATACTCCCATACTTTAGACCAGAGTTTACGCACAGCTTGAAGCTGGTTAAAGAGACTGGACACTACTACGACATACCTACAGTGTTACAAGGGATGTCAATAGAAGACTCATATGAGGCAGACTTTCAAACTCGCAGAGCTATTATATACACTTTTAACTTCACAGTCAAGGGTTATATTTTTGGTCCAGTAAGTAATAAGGGTATCATCAAGAGAACAACTATTGACATTGGTATACCAAACGAGACATTCAAACCATCAGCTGCTGAAACCCCAGAGAGTAGAATTAAATTGACAGCTGGTGTTAAGGGTGATGGAACTCCAACAACGGACTCCTCAGAAAGCATACCATACTCTGATGTGAATGCAAACAGTACATTTGGTTATGCATTTGATAGGATTGACTTTTTTGATGGTATTGACGATTAGATATGAGCATTAATTATGAAGAACAATGTTACAGATAATTTAAATGAGATCTTTGATGTTGAAGCAGAGCTAGTAGATGATGAGCCAAAGCAATCATTAGTAAGAGCTAACTTCGAAGAAAAAGCAAAACACCTGCCTGACGATGTCTCAAAAGACTATACTTATGCTAGAGACAATCTCTATGATGTTATAGAGAAAGGTAGCTATGCCTTAGATAACCTTCTTGAACTTGCAAAGGCTAGTGAGCATCCTCGGGCGTTTGAGGTAGTCTCTCAGCTCACAAAGACATTAGTTGATGCAAATAAAGACCTCCTTGATATCCAAAAGAAAGTCAAACTACTGCGCGAAGAAGAAACAAAATCCGATCAAGCTGGAGTTACAAACAACACATTATACGTTGGCAGCACTGCTGACTTACAAAAACTAATTAAGGGTGATGACAAAGATGTATGATTATAGGTGTAAGATTGTTCGTGTCGTAGACGGTGACACTGTAGACGTAGATATTGATCTTGGGTTTGGTATTTGGCTCAAAGGTGAGCGTGTTCGTGTTATGGGTATTGACACTCCTGAGTCCCGCACTCGCGATAAAGTCGAGAAGCAGTTTGGTCTTGCTGCTAAAGAAAAATTGAAGTCTTTGCTCGGAAAGAAGTCGGTTCTTAAGACTCAGGTGAGCAAGAAAGGCGAGGACATGAAAGGTAAGTTTGGTCGTGTACTTGGAGACTTTGATGTATATTGTGCTAAGACTGATTCATGGCGTCCAGCCACTCAGATTATGATTGATGAGGGCTTTGCTGTAGCCTATCATGGTCAAAATAAAGATGATATTGCTGAAGCGCACCTAAAGAATCGTGAGCGATTAATAAGCGAAGGCATTGTCGTAATTGGCTGATACATATAACGGAAATGCTCTTCTCAAAAAGAAGGGTGTTCAGATCAGCTGGACTCAAGAGCAAGTCGCAGAATATGTGAAGTGCGCTAGAGATCCGCTATATTTTGCTGAGAACTACATACAAATTGTTCATGTAGATCACGGTCTAATACCAATGCGTCTGTATGATTATCAACGAGATATTATAGAGAAGATAACTGATAATCGCAGAGTAACTGTAGTAACATCACGGCAGGCAGGTAAGACTACAACTGCGGTTGCTGTTATCTTACACTTCATTCTATTCAATGAGCATAAGACTGTTGCGTTGCTTGCAAACAAAGGCGATGCGGCTCGTGAGATCCTCGACAGAATTAAGATAGCATACGAAGCATTGCCTCAGTGGATGCAGCAGGGTGTTGTTGAATGGAACAAAGGTTCGGTTCAGTTTGAGAATGGCTGTAAGATTATTGCTGCTGCGACATCTTCATCCGCTATTCGTGGTAAGTCTGTATCATTCCTATACATTGATGAGACTGCTTTCGTTGAGAACTGGGATGAGTTCTTTGCCTCTGTATTTCCAACAATATCTTCTGGTAATACAACTAAGATATTGCTGACTTCTACACCAAACGGTTTGAATCATTTTTATAAAACGTGCGAAGGTGCGCGAGATGGTAAAAATGGATATGAGTATGTTAGGGTAAACTGGAGCGATGTTCCTGGACGAGATGACGCTTGGAAAGAAGAAACGTTACAGTCCATGGATTATGACTATGAGAAGTTTGCTCAGGAATATGAGTGTGAGTTTCTCGGCAGCTCTGGCACATTGGTTGATGGTAGTAAGCTGAAGACATTAGTGGATAAAAAACCGTTAGTCGAAGGTAGCGGGATATCAATGTATGAGAAAGGGCAACCAGACCATACTTATGCATGTGTTGTTGATGTATCAAGAGGAAAGGGTTTAGATTACTCTGCTTTCCAGATAATCGACATAACCAAGATGCCGTACAAACAGGTCTGTGTCTATAGGGATAACTTCATAACTCCTGCTGAATACTCTGAAGTAATATATAGAACATGCAAGAATTTTAACGAAGCGACTGTTTTAGTGGAAATAAATGATATTGGGGAACAGGTTGCTGAACTCCTCCACTATGACTTTGAATATGAAAACATCTTATTTACCGAAAGTGCTGGTCGATCTGGTAAAAGAATATCCACTGGGTTTGGTAAGAGATGTGATAAAGGGATCAGAACAACCAAAAGCGTCAAGGCTGTTGGCTGTTCTATATTGAAATTGTTGATCGAACAAGATCAGCTTATAATTAATGATTTTAATACGATAAAAGAACTGTCAACTTTTTCCAGAAAAAGAAACTCGTACGAAGCTGAATCTGGAGCGCATGATGACTTAGTTATGTGCCTTGTTCTGTTTGCTTGGCTAACAGACCAGTCATATTTCAAAGATATGACAGATATAAATACACTTATACAGTTAAGAGAAAAATCAGATCAAGAAATGATGGAGAGTATGTTGCCGTTTGGATTCCATGATGACGGTATACCTGATGACAATATTATAGATTATGCGCCATCTGACCCATTTGACACGCAAGATTACATCACTCATGGGAACTTTGACAATTACTAAACATTGAGTTTTTATAAATATCAAGTCTGAATTGAAATTAGAAACTCTTCCAAAGGAGAATAACAATGCCATTCCAAGTAAGTCCTGGAGTTAATGTAAGCGAGATTGATCTTACAACGGTTGTTCCTGCAGTATCCACCACTGAAGGTGCGATCGCTGGTCAATTTCGTTGGGGTCCAGTAGAGGATCGTGTCTTAATCGACACCGAAGATCGCCTTGTAAGCGTTTTCCAAAAACCAAACTCAACTAATGCGGTTGATTTTTTCACCGCAGCAAACTTTTTAGCATACGGCAACGCATTAAACGTTGTTCGTGTTGTCGGCAGTGGAGCACTTAACGCTTCATCAGGTTCCGATGCTGATGCATTAATTAAAAACGACGATTCTGCAATCCCTACCACAGACTTGTTCTATGCGAGATTTCCTGGAGTATTAGGTAACTCATTAAAGGTAGCACTTTGTGCTGGTCAAGCTGCGTGGGAACAAACAGTCGCTGATGATTACACTATCGCAAATAACTCGAAGTTAGTATTGTTCACCCTCGCTGGTGGCGATGCTTCAGCGCGTGGTACTGCAGCTGATGCGGTCTTAGCCAAATTCAACGTTGGTGACCTTCTCTCTGTTGGTGTGAATAATGAATTTTCGAGCAAACTTTTAGGTAAAGCAAAAGGTGCTGATGATGGTACAAACACTGTCGTCACACTCACACTCGAAGACACATATAACGGTGCAGCGATCACCACTGGTGATGTTAGCATTATCCGTAGATGGGAATACTTCAATAGCTTTGATGATGCGCCTGTAACTACAGCAAACGCATCAGCTCGTGGTGGTGCTGATGATGAGATCCATATAGCTATTGTTGACGAAGATGGTCTTATTTCTGGCACCAAAGGTGCTGTGTTAGAGACATTCGCTGGCGTTTCACTTGCCTTTGACGCCAAAACGTCTGAAGGTGCAGGAAACTACTTCCGTAATGTGATCAACCAATCATCATCGTTCATCCGTGTATCGACTAAAACTCACCTTGCAGATGATGGCACTAAACCAGCCAGCACTGACTTTGCGACCGAAGCTGTCGCTGTTGAGAACTACTCTTTAGACGATGGTGCTGACGGTCCAGCTATAACTTCAGCTCAGAAGATTACTGGATACGATCTATTCAAATCTGCTGAAGACGTTGATGTGTCATTCTTATTAGGTGGTAATGCTGACGCAACACTAGCAACATACTTAATCACCAACATAGCTGAGAGCCGTAAAGATTGTATTGCTGTTCTTTCGCCTGAGTATGATGATGTTGTCAATAACAACTCATATGCTGGTAAAGAAGCTGCTGATGTAATCGCATTCCGCGATTCATTACCGTCATCTTCATACGCTGTATTAGACTCTGGTTGGAAATATCAGTACGACAAGTACAATGATGTTTATCGCTATGTTCCATTAAACGCTGATACTGCTGGTCTTATGGTTCAAACTGATACTACACGTGACCCATGGTTCTCACCTGCTGGTTTCAATCGTGGTAATGTCAAGAATGCTATCAAGTTGGCATTTAATCCAACTAAAGGCGATCGTGACGCTCTCTACAAGAAAGGAATCAACCCAGTTGTAACATTTCCTGGTCAGGGAACTGTCTTGTTCGGTGACAAAACGTTACTAGCCAAACCATCTGCATTTGATCGTATCAATGTTCGTAGACTGTTCATCGTATTAGAGAAGGCTATCTCTACTGCTTCTAAATTTACTTTATTCGAATTCAATGATGAGTTCACAAGAAGTCAATTTAAGAATTTGGTAGAACCTTTCTTGCGTGATGTCCAAGGTCGTCGTGGTATCACTGACTTCGTTGTTGTATGTGACGGAACAAATAACACTGGCGAAGTAGTAGATCGTAACGAGTTCATTGGCGACATCTATATCAAACCAGCACGTTCAATCAACTTTATTCAGTTAAACTTTGTTGCTGTACGCAGTGGCGTTGAGTTTTCTGAGATTGTTGGTCGCGCATAAATATAACGTTAAGTATCGGGAGATAAAAAAATGGCGTTCAATGTAAATGATTTTGCTGGAGCTTTAACAGGGGGTGGTGCACGAGCATCACTCTTCCAAGTCCAGATAACAAATCCAATCAATGGTGTTGCTGATGCACAAGTACCATTCATGGTGAAAGCTGCGCAGATCCCTGCCTCTACACTTGGTACGGTTGAAGTTCCATACTTCGGTCGTCAAATCAAGTTGGCTGGTAATCGCACTTATGCTGAATGGGCACCGACCATCATCAATGATGAAGATTTTGCAATCCGTAACTCTCTTGAAGCGTGGTCAAACTCGATCAATACTGCCCAAGGCAATGTTAATCAGTCTGGTTCTGCTCCAAGCCTATATAAAGCTAATGCTCAAATCACACAGTTTGGTAAAGACGGTTCTATTCTCCGTGTTTACAACTTTGTTGGTTTGTACCCATCTGAAGTCGGCACTATCGACTTGGCTTGGGACAGTGAAGCTATCCAAGAGTACAGCGTAACATTCCAGTATGATTACTGGGAAGTTTCAGGTGGCTCTACTGGCAATGCTGGCGGCATCTAGTCCTAAAACGTGATCTGGGGGTACGCATAAATACTATGCTGCCCCTATTAATAATGAGGATTGACCATAATGGCAATAGAACTATTCGGTTTTCAGATCGGAAAGAAAGAAGAAGACGCACCACCGACAGTACAATCGTTCGCACCACCACCTAACACTGATGGTACGATAGATGTAAATGCAGGCGGTGCTTTCGGCACTACAGTTGATCTTGAAGGCTCTGCTAAAACAGAAGTCGCTTTGATTACAAAGTATAGAGAGATGTCACAGCAAGGTGAGTGTGACAAAGCTGTAGATGATATTATCAATGAAGCTGTTGTATTTGAAGACAGCAACGCTGCTGTTGAATTGGTAGCAGATGATCTAGATCAGCCTGATGAGATAAAAGATCGAATCAGAGAAGAGTTTGACGATATCTTAGACCTGATGTGTTTTGACACAAGCGGTTATGATATTTTCCGTAACTGGTATGTGGATGGTAGATTATACTATCACATTATGATTGACACAGCTAACCCTAGACGTGGAATACAAGAACTAAGAAACATAGACCCACGGAAGATTAAAAAGGTTAGGACTGAGAAGAAGTCAAAAGCTGCGGACAGACAAGGTGTTACAAGCAAGCAATATAATGATTACTTCATTTACTCTGGTAAAGGAGTAAGTGCTGGCAATCAAGGTGTTAAAATTGCACCTGATGCTATAGCATATATCCATAGCGGTGTTATGGATCAAAAGAATTCTATGGTTCTTGGACATTTACAGAAAGCTGTGAAGCCATTGAACCAGCTGCGTATGTTAGAAGACGCTACAATCATTTATCGTCTCGCACGTGCGCCCGAACGAAGAATATTTTATATTGACGTGGGTAATTTGCCAAAGGCGAAAGCTGAGCAATACTTGCGCGATATGATGGTTAAGCATAAGAACAAATTGGTCTATGACGCTAACACTGGTGAAGTGCGCGATGACCGTAAGTTTCTTACAATGCTTGAAGATTACTGGCTACCACGAAGAGAAGGTAGTAGCGGAACAGAGATCACCACACTTCCAGGTGGACAAAACCTTGGAGAGATGGATGATGTCGAATACTTCAAGCGCAAGTTATATGAATCATTAAATGTACCATCTTCAAGATTGCAGTCTGACGGACAATTTAATCTTGGCAGAGCTTCTGAGATAACAAGAGACGAGCTGAAGTTTTCTAAGTTTGTCAAGCGTTTAAGAAGTCGTTTCTCAGAGTTGTTCTTGATACTCTTAGAAAAACAACTACTCTTGAAGGGTGTTGTTACAAAAGAAGAGTGGAAGGAGATGCGCCAGAAACTCCGCTTCAACTTCGCTGAAGATAACCATTTCTCTGAGTTGAAAACATCTGAAGTAATGCGTGAAAGATTATCATTGCTCCAAGACGTTGATCAGTATACAGGCAAATACTTCTCTACCGCATGGATCCGTAAGAACGTGTTGATGCAGTCTGAAGAAGATATTGAAGAGATGGACAAAGAAATCGCTGATGAAGGCGATGGAGAAGATGACGAATTGTAAGAGGTTTCTCTTATAAATATAGAACAAATTGGAGATTAATATGAGTGATGAGCAAACAGTAACATCTTTAGATGCAATCAATATGGCAGCTGAAGGTGATGTGACAGGTTTTAAAGATGTCGTCAATGACTTATTGATGGACAAAATTAAAGACGCTGTAGAAATTAAGAAGCATGAAGTTTCAACAAACTTTATGTCACAAGATAATCAAGACGCAGAGGATTAACAATGCCTATCAAAAGATTCAAGTCATTCGTAGCTGAAGCAACTGTTCCTGGAAAAGCTGGATCAGGTGCTAGACCAAACGATAAGACTGAAAAAGATGCTTATGAGCCGCGACCAGAAGGCGAAAAGAAGTTTAAAGCTGCCCATAAAATGGATCATACAAAACATCCAGTGGCTGGCGATCATCAGTTTAATGGCGATCGTTCTGAGATCACTGAAGAAACTGAAGCCGAACAAGATGAGGAAACTGACTTATCTGAGGGCAAAGTTGTAGATCAATTAAACGACATTGTTAAGAAAAAAGCAGCAAAGAAGGTTAAGTTTGGTAACGGTAAGTCTGAGACAATAGACATGACTACTGCATCTGCTCTTGTTAACATGCTAAATAAACTAAAGCCTGCTAATGCGGCAAAGGCTGAAAAGATGTTAGAGAAATCACCTGAAGGGATGTTTCAGTTGGTTGACATCGCGTTCGGAGGTAAGTAATGAAAGTATTAGGCACAGCAACGGCACTAGCCACAGGAACGACAGGTTTCAAAACAACTGGTCAGCACGCAGTCTATTTGTTTAACAGCCATACTTCTGCTGCGGTTGCAACTGTTCGTAATGCTGCAGATGGCGGTGATGTAGGAACAATTTATGTTGCTGCAGGTTCTGGCATTGTAGTCCACTTAGCAGATGGTCAAGGTCTGCGTGGCGCAACAACTTTCTTCGGCACAGCTATAGCAAACGCAGGTTACTGATATGAAGCTGATATGCGAAGTAAACGAAGATATTAATTATCTTACAGAAGCCAAAGATGAAAATGGTAAGAAATCATATTTCATTGAGGGTGTTTTCTTGCAAGGCGATATCCAGAACCGTAACGGTCGAGTGTATCCTGCAGAGATCCTAGATAAAGAGATTAAACGATATTCTGAAGAGTATGTCGATAAGAATCGTGCATATGGCGAGCTTGGTCATCCACAAGGTCCAAGTATAAACCTTGAGCGCGTTTCGCATATGATTACTGAGTTGAAGCGTGATGGCTCTAACTTTCTCGGTAAAGCAAAGATCATGACAGAAACGCCTTATGGTGCTATCGTTAAATCTTTGATGGATGAAGGCGCACAACTAGGTGTCTCGTCTCGTGGTATGGGTTCAGTCAAACAAACTAAAGGCGGTGTTGGTGAAGTTCAGAGTGACTTCTACTTAGCGACTGCGGCTGATATTGTAGCTGATCCATCTGCTCCTGATGCTTTTGTTCAAGGCATTATGGAAGGTAAAGAATGGGTTTGGGAGAACGGTATCATTCGTGAAGCTAATATCGCTGACTACCAAAACAAAGTCAAGACATGCTCCGCTAAAGAGCTTGAAGAGACCAAGTTGGCTGTGTTTAGAGACTTTATTTCCAAATTATAAATTTTTATAAATAGACTGTATTCAATTAATTAAAGGAGAAATCCATGTCTGATTTAGAACTAGAGGGTGTAGAAGTTGAACAAACTGATGACGCTCTCGAAGAAGCGAAAGCTGCTCCAGAAGTTGATGGCGAGAAAGTCGCTGACGATGCTGGCGTAGAAATTAAAAAGGGTGCTCCAGCGCAAGTTGCTGCTCCTAAAACAAAGGTCGGTATGATCAACGCAATGATGGATGCTGTTAAAGGCATGAAGAAAGACGACATCAGCGCATCATACGGTAAGATCATGGCATCTTTGAAGGTTGAAGGTTTTGACGCTGAAGAAGTTTCAGAAGAAACCGAAACACAATCTATCAAAGAAATCCGTCAGATCAGTGCCGAAGACGTATCTATTGCTGAAGATGTTGAAGCAATGTTTGGTGGTCAAGATCTTTCAGAAGATTTTGTATCAAAAGCTACAACTATCTTCGAAGCTGCTGTAGTATCTAAAGTCAACGAGATTCTCGAATCTGTTACTGTTGATTTTGAAGCAGAGCTTGAAGCAGAAACATCAACAATTAATGAATCTCTTTCATCACGTTTAGACGACTACCTTGAGTATGTTGCTGAAGAGTGGATGCAAGAGAATGAGTTGGCAGTTGAGCAAGGAGTTCGTGCGGAAATCGTTGAGAACTTTATGACTGGTTTACGCAGTTTGTTCACTGAGAACTACATCGATATTCCTGAAGAGAAAGTTGACCTTGTTGACGAATTAGCGTCTAAAGTCACTGATCTTGAATCTTCAATTAATGAAGAAATGGAAAGAAACATCGTTCTTCGCAAAGAGTTAGTAGAATCAAAGAAAGCTGCGATTCTAACATCTGCTTGTGAAGGAATCACAGAGTCTCAAGCTGTTAAGCTAAACTCTTTGTCTGAAGGCGTTGACTTTGAAGACGAAGATTCTTATGCTGCTAAGTTAGAGACACTCAAAGAAAGCTACTTCCCAAGTGAAGAAGTTATCAGCGAGCAAGTGGTTGTCGATGAAGAGCCTCTTGAGTTAGATGAATTAACTGAAGAGACAGATCATGCTGATCCTAGCATGAATGCGTACTTGAATGCCATTTCAAAAAGCATTAAAAAGTAATTTTTTATAAATAATCAAGTAATTTAATAAAAGGTCTTATTTTAAGGAGAACCTATAATGATTCAATCTGATAGTCTACAAAAGAAGTGGCAACCTGTGCTTGAGCACGCTGATCTTCCTTCGATCACTGACGCACACAAGCGTTCAACTGTTGCAACTCTTTTAGAAAACCAAGAACGTGCTGCTGCTGAGCAATCTGCTCAAATGGGTGGCGCACACGCTCCTTCGCTTTTAGGTGAAGCAGCTCCTGTTAATGCTATGGGTGCTTCAAGCTCTACTGCTGGTGACGGTTCAGTCGATACTTTCGATCCTGTCTTAATCAGTTTAGTTCGTCGCTCTATGCCTAACTTAATCGCATACGATATCGCTGGCGTACAGCCAATGACTGGTCCAACTGGTTTGATCTTCGCAATGCGTTCACGCTACACTGGTCAAGCTGGCACTGAAGCAATGTTTGCTGAAGCTGATACTGGCTTCTCTAGCTCTGCTGCAGGTAACACTGCTTCTATCGGTGCAATTGATAGTGCTGCTGGTGTTGCTCAAGCTGGAACTGATCCTGCTGATCGTGCTAATAACGGTACTGGCTACAACGTTGCGACTGGTATGTCTACTGCTGACGCTGAGAAATTAGGCGATGGCGCTGCTAACGCATTCAACGAAATGGCGTTCTCGATCGAGAAAGTAAGCGTAACTGCTGTATCTCGTGCGCTTAAAGCTGAATACACTATGGAATTAGCTCAAGATCTTAAAGCTGTCCATGGTCTAGACGCTGAGCAAGAGTTAAGTAATATCTTATCAACTGAGATCCTTACTGAAATCAACCGTGAAGTAGTTCGTACTATTAACTATTCTGCTTCTGCTGGTGCTCAAGGTCAAGTAACTACTAACGGTACTTTCGACTTAGATACTGATTCTAACGGTCGCTGGTCTGTTGAGAAGTTTAAAGGCTTAATGTTCCAAATCGAGCGTGATGCTAATGCAATCGCTAAAGACACTCGTCGCGGTAAAGGTAACGTGATGATCTGTTCATCTGATGTAGCTTCTGCTCTTCAAATGGCTGGTGTTCTTGACTACGCTCCTGCGTTGAACAACAACTTGCAAGTAGATGACAGCGGTAACACTTTCGCTGGTGTATTGAACGGTCGTATTAAAGTATACATCGATCCATACTTTGCTGATGCAACTAACAACTATTACACAATTGGTTACAAAGGCGATAGTGCTTTTGATGCTGGTATCTTCTACTGCCCATACGTGCCTCTACAAATGGTTCGTGCGGTTGGTGAAAATACTTTCCAACCTAAAATCGGCTTTAAAACTCGCTACGGCATGGCTGCGAATCCTTTCGCAACTACTGGTGCTGCAGCAGCCATCGGTGACGGCTTAACTGCTGGAACTGCAAACAAATACTACCGTTTAGTGAAAATCGCTAACTTGGTATAAGTTTGATAAAAAGATCTGTCTTAACAGACGACTTTATAAGAGGCTCTTCGGAGCCTCTTTTTTTTGGCTTATAAATAGACATAGTATCATATTATTCATAAGGTAGAAAAGATGACTGCACCATCAGAACCAACAAACAAGAGTTTCTTGTCGCCAATAGGCTTCAGGTTTAGCGTACAAAGATTGCCGCATGTAAACTACTTTTGCACCGCAGCTTCTATTCCTGATATCTCTTTAAGCGCACCGACTGAGATGAACAACCCATTTGTCAAGCTCCCAATTCCAGGTGACAAGTTGGACTTTGGACAGCTCCAGTTAACATTCCGTGTTGATGAAGATATGAAAAACTTTTCTGAAATTTATAATTGGTTGATGGGACTCGGTTATCCAGATAGTTTCGATCAAGCAAAGGCTCTCGGAAGAACCAAAGACAACACTGGTAATATATACTCTGATGGTTCTATGATCATCACGACTGCTGCTATGACACCGAACATTGAGGTTAAATTTATTGACATGTACCCAACCAACCTTTCATCTTTAGAGTTTAGCATAGAGAACTCTGACGTTGATTATCTATCAGCCCAAGTTAGCTTTAACTACAGGAAATATGAGTTGACTACGATCCAGTAATACGATATAATATTGAAGCATGTAATTATTTTATGAGGTGAAAATTGAACGTAGAACAAATTGTTATTGAATGGGACAAAGACTGTAAACTTGACGAAACTGAACTTGGTGCTGAGAGTGCTAAGATATCGGTCATCCACAACAAGTATCTTAAAATCTATATGGGCGAGCGTGTTGCCCTTATCAAACTCAAAGCTCAGACAAAGAAGACTCGCAAGTTGCTCCTTGAGTATTATCTTGGGGAACTTGATCAAGACGAACTTAATGATATTGGCAGAGAGCAATTCTACAAGAAGTTATTGAAGAACGAGGTAGACACCTATATAGAATCAGACGATGAGATGATTCAAGCAAACCTTCAATTGGGTATGCAAGAAGAAAAGGTTAGTTATCTTGAGTCTATCATTAAAAGTGTTAATGGTCGTGGTTTCCAAATCAAAAGCGCAATTGATTGGGCACACTTCACTACAGGTTAATTATGGAACAGATCAACATATATAAGAAGAACGAAGTGCACCTGAAAGTCGACTGTGATCGTGGTATCGCTATGGAACTTTCAAGCTACTTTGAGTTTCTTGTGCCCAACGCATCATTCATTCCATCAGTAAGATCGAAGATGTGGGATGGTAAAATCCGACTCTTCAATGTCAATTCGATGCAGATATATGTTGGTCTGATAGAGAAGATAAAGAAGTTTGCTAAAGAAAGAGACTATGAAGTCATAGTACATGATGGTCTAGATGACACTATCGACATACCATTGAATGGGTTGGAGAAGTTTCTTGAAGAGAAAGAGTATAAGCCAAGAGACTACCAGTTAAGAGCAGTTGCTCACGCTGTTCGCAATCACAGAGCCTTGATCCTTTCACCTACAGCATCAGGTAAGTCTTTTATTATCTACTGCTTGCTGAAATACTATCTAAGAAAGACCTGTAAGAAAGCTCTGGTTATTGTACCCACCACATCATTAGTGGCACAGCTCAATGGAGACTTTAATGACTATTCCGAAAAGGGACAACCATATTATACCCACTTAGTGACTGGAGGTCAAGCTAAATCTGACCCTGAAGCGAAAATAATTATCAGCACATGGCAGAGCATATATAAACAACCTAAATCATACTTCGATCAGTTTGATATTATAATTGGAGATGAAGCACATCTATTCAAGGCAACATCACTGACCAAGATAATGGAGAAGATGGTTGACTGTAAGTATCGCTTCGGGTTCACTGGTACGCTAGACGGAACTGTAACGAACAAGCTGGTGTTAGAGGGTTTGTTTGGTCCAGTTATGAAGGTTATCACCACCAAAGAACTGATTGATAACGATACACTGGCAGACTTTAGAATCAAGTGCCTTGTCTTGAAGTATGGTGATGATGCTCGAAAATCAATGAACAGAAAATCCTATCAAGAAGAGATGGATTTTATAGTTAAGAATGACAGACGAAATGCCTTCATTAAGAACTTGACTTTGACACGAAAAGGTAATACACTATTACTCTTCCAATATGTAGAAAAGCATGGTAAGGTATTGTATAACCAAATAAAAGATGCGGCTGAAGAAGGTCGCGAAGTATTTTTCATATATGGTGGAGTAGATGCAGACACAAGAGAACAGGTTAGAGCAGTTGTTGAGAAAGAGAAAGATGCTATCATTATTGCTTCTTACGGTACTTTCTCGACTGGGATTAACATTAGAAACTTACATAATGTTATCTTTGCCAGTCCTAGTAAGTCACGTGTAAGAAATCTACAGTCGATTGGTCGGGGACTTAGAAAGGGTGACGACAAAGAGGTAGCAACGCTGTATGACATATCAGACGATCTTAGCTGGAAGTCATATAACAATCATACCCTGAAGCACTTTGCGGTAAGAGTTAAGATGTATAATGAAGAGAATTTTACATACAAGTTGTATAACATAGGGATTGATAATGAGCATTAATATAGTTAAGTTGATAAACGGTGAGACTCTACTCACTGAAGTGACGCATGAAGATGAGACCCATTTACATATCATCGATCCTGTACAAATCACGATACAGAATAGGCAAGGTGCAGCTCCAGTTTGTATCTGTACTATCTGGGTTCCACTGACCAAGAAAGTGAACTTGCTTCACTTGAAACAATCTACAGTTTTGGTCAAAACAGAGGTTGACGAGGACATGATAGAGTATTATAATAACTGTCTAGAAGCTGTAAGAGAATCAATGACTGAAGATGGCGGTGGCTCATTCTTCACAAGCACTAGAGCTTCAAACAAAGAAGAGTCATTGACAGCTAATGAGATTACAGAACTGTTACAGAAACTTAAAATTACAAACCAATCAACAAACCTACCAGTAGCGAATACTGCGATACACTGAGGGAATTATGTCAAAAGAAGCGAAGAAAAAACCATATTATGTTGACAACAAAAAGTTTTTAGGGGCGATGACTGAGTTCCGCGAAAGCGTGATCGAAGCAAAAGAGGTTGGCGATTCAAGACCTGTAGTGCCTAACTATATTGCTGAGTGTATCATGAAGATCGCTACACACTTATCGTACAAACCAAACTTTGTGAACTATACTTTTCGTGATGAAATGATCTGCGATGGTATCGAGAACTGCCTGCAGTATATTGATAACTTCAACCCCGAGAAGTCAAACAATCCGTTTGCCTATTTCACTCAGATTATCTACTATGCGTTTCTTCGTAGAATCCAGAAAGAGAAAAAGAACCTGTATGTCAAGATCAAGTATGCCGAGCACACCAATGTAATGGGCGATACGTCAGACCGCCAAGAGCATGATGGTGGTAAGGACTACAACGATGATATGAAGTACAGTGAGTGGACTGAGGAGTATATGGCTCGGTTTGTTGAAGACTTTGAGGCTAATAAGCGTAGAAAGGTGAAGAAGAAGGTCTCGGACGACCCTGCTTGACACTCGGCTTGCATTGTAGTATAATTAACCAACTGTCAGATAAAGGGTATGGTATTACATGAAGATAGGCTTAGTCACAGACACACACTTTGGTATTCGTAATGATAATGTGAACTTCTTGGATTACTTCGAGAAGTTTTACAGCAAGCATTTCTTTCCTCACTTAAAAGAGCAAGGCATTGACACGATCATCCATTTGGGTGATATTGTTGATAGACGCAAATACATAAATTATGTCACGCTCCGTAGAATGAAAGAGATGTTCATTGACAAGTGTACAGAGGAAGGCATTGAGCTTCACGTCATAGTCGGTAATCACGATGTTCCATATAAGAATACCAATGATGTAAACTCTATGCGCGAGCTGTTTGATAAAGGTAATGTCAATTACTATGCAGAGCCAACTGATCTGAAGTTTGATGGTCATGACATTCATATAATGCCTTGGATAAACAACCAGAACTATGCCGCAGCAATACAGGCTATGGAAGACACTCCAGCACAAGTATTGTTTGGTCACCTAGAGATCGCTGGCTGTTTGATGGATCGTGGTAACATGAATGAGCATGGTATGAAGATCTCTGACTTTACCAAGTTTGAGCTTGTATGTTCTGGACACTTCCACCATAAATCAACTACTAAGAATATTGAATATCTTGGATGCCCTTATGAGCTAACATGGGCTGATTATGGTGACACCAAAGGTTTCCATATCTATGATACTGACACTCGTAATCTAGAGTTTGTCCGTAATCCATATTCTATGTTCCACAAGCTATTTTATAATGAGTCTGGTAAGACTATGGACGAGATCCTTAATGTTGATTTTGAGGGTTTCAGAAATACATATGTCAAGGTGATTAAGCAGAAGTGTGATAATCCATATTGGTTTGACATGTATATTGATAAGCTATATAAGGTTGATCCTCTGAACATCCAGATCGTAGATGACCATATGAATCTAGATCTAGAGGATGATGAGGATATAGTGAATGAGGCTGAAGACACCATGACTATACTCTCGAAGTATGTTGGCGGTCTGCCTGACAATGTTCCAAAGCAAAGACTTGACTCTCTGCTCCGTTCGTTATATAATGAATCTCTTACAATAGAGTAAACCGTATATTATGATTGAATTCAAGAAGTTATCGTATAAAAATTTCCTCAGCACAGGTAATGTCGCTACAGAGATACAACTGAACCGTTCTCCGAGCACAGTTATTACAGGTGAGAATGGTGCGGGGAAGTCGACTATACTGGATGCACTGACCTTTGTACTATTCAATAAGCCGTTCCGCAAAGTCAATAAGGCTTTGCTTTGTAACAGCATCAATGAGAAGGGTTGTGAGGTTTTTATTGAGTTTTGTATCGGAACAACCGAGTATTTGGTTCGTAGAGGTATGAAGCCAGCATTCTTTGAGATATACAAGAATGGTAAGATGATCGATCAACCTGGAAATGCCAGAGACTATCAACTTATTCTAGAGAACACTATCTTAAAGTTGAACTACAAGTCATTCACTCAGATTGTTATCTTGGGTAACGCTTCATTCACACCGTTCATGCAGTTGTCTACACGTGATCGTAGAGAAGTTATTGAGGACTTGTTGGATATTCAGATATTCTCTACTATGAATATGCTGTTGAAAGAGCGAGTATCTGAGAACAAGCGAAGTATATCCGATGTTCAATATCAGCTCGACATAACTCAAGAGAAGATAGATGTACAAGAGGATTACTTGAAGAAGGTCACATCTGACGCTAAAAAGCTGATCAGCTCCTTAAAAGAAGAAGCTCAAGGTTATGTCGAATCAAAGCAGGATGCTGACAATCTCTGTATTGCTCTTACTCTGACTGCTGACACTCTGCTTGATTCGATCTCCCATAAAGGAAAGTCTGAAGCAAAGTCGAATAAGATGACCACACTTCTTGAAAAGCTGGAAGACAAGTCATCAAAAGCCGAGAAGCGAATTAAGTTTTATGAGAAGAATGATAACTGTCCGACCTGCGAACAGATCATTGACATGAAAGTTAAGAAGCAAAAGGTTGATGATACTACTAAGATACTACACAAAACGCAAGAAGCTATTGGACAGCTGACTGAAGAGTATGATGCTCTACACAAAGAACTAAGTGAGATGAATACTGTGCAGTATGAGATACAAGACGCGCAGAATAAAATACGTGATTGTCAGACCCAGATAAACTTGTACGGTAAGCAGATTAGTGGTGTAGAGAAAAAGATCCAAGAGGCTGAGCAACAAGCTACTGCTGATAGTGATTCTAGCGGTAAACTTGAGCAGTTCAAGAAAGACTTGAATGTTTATAAGAAGCAAGCATCAGACCTATCTGCTGATAAAGCATTATTTGAGATCGCTTCGACTATGCTGAAAGATGGTGGCATCAAGTCTAAGATCATCAAACAGTATGTTCCTATCATGAACAAGCTGGTCAATAAGTACCTGTCTGCACTAGACTTCTTTGTAAACTTTGAGCTTGATGAGGAATTCAATGAGATTATTAAAAGTCGCCACCGCGATGAGTTTTCTTATGCTAGTTTCTCCGAGGGAGAAAAGACTCGTATTGACATCGCCTTATTACTTACATGGAGAGCTATAGCCAAGTTAAAAAACTCCACAAACACCAACCTATTGATACTTGATGAGGTGTTTGATAACTCGCTTGATCTTACAGGCACAGACGAGTTGACTAAATTACTGAACAATATGTCTGACACCAATGTCTTTATCATCACCCATACCAAGGGAGATGTATTGACCGATAAGTTCCGCAGTCAGATACGTTTTGAGAAAGTTAAATCATTCAGCAGGATCGCATCATGAAGCCATACAAGTTAGTTCCAAACACACACATGGGTCTAAGAAGACCGACACAAGCGTTCGACTTCGAAAATCCTCAGATGGATCCAGTTGAATTGTTCGAGAGGCTGAAAGCAACATTGATCGAGCAACGTGGTGTTGGTCTGTCAGCAAACCAATGTGGGATAAATCTTTCGGTGTTTGTTATTGGGTTTCCTGACACACCAGAAGGAATTGTTCCAGTGTTTAATCCTACCATTGTGAATTATTCTGATGAAGTCTTGACTGAAGAGGAAGGTTGCCTGAGTTATCCTGGAATGTTTATCCCAGTAAAAAGACCTGTCTCGATTAGAGCCAGATTCTCAAACTATGAAGGCAAAACAATAACAAAAAATATGAGTGACATGACATCAAAATGTTTCCAGCATGAATATGATCATTTGATCGGTATAAACTTCTTGAGTCGGGCTTCATCAGTACATGTAGAAAGAGCTAAGAGGCAGAAGAAGAAACTCGACAGGCTACGCAAGAGAAACAAATCTAACATGTTGTAATTGCAGCACTTATCCTGATTAGTTGACTTCTCGTACGATGTAGTGTATAATAAATAAAATTCTGTAATTATAGGGTATATTATGTGTGGTGTGATAGGTGTATGGCTGAAGAGATCTTCTGTAAGTCGTGGAGGTATCGAGAATATACAGTTGGTCGAGCGTATATTTCGTGAATCGATGATAAGAGGCAAGCATGCTACTGGTGTCACTTATGTGAAAGACTCTCAGCTCCACACCATTAAGGAAGGGATTCCTTGCGACCAGTTTCTAAAGAAGCATCCTATAAGCAGCATGGTCAACGAAGATGGCGGTATCTATCTCATTGGGCATATTCGCTACTCAACATCTGACCTGCGTTACAATCAACCATTTTCAAACGGTGAACAAAGCATAGTCCACAACGGTGTTATCTCTCAAGAAGATCAGAGTCAGTGGAAATATCAAACCGAGACAGCAAACGATAGCGAGCTTATACTGAAGTCGATTGAAGCTGGAATGAATCCATTAGATGATTTTAGTCCAGCTAGTATGGCGGTCTGTAGTATCAGTAAAGATAAGAGGCTCACTGCCTTTAGAAATGAAGCAAGACCGCTATGGTTTAGCCCACGTGAAGACGGTGTGGTGTTTGCTTCAACAAAGAATATCTTACAACGAAGCGGTATTGAAAAGCCGCACAGAACACAGATGTATGTTACACACAGCTATAATGGCGACAATATAAAATTCTCACATCAGCTTCGGGGCGGTGCTTTAGTGAGGGATCTACAATGCGCTTAGTTCGCTGTACTCAAGAGATGATTGAAGAATCTATTGAAAATTCTCCAGACGGTAAGAATACAAAGTTTCTCAATTCATCGCACAGCCTTTGGTTTCGGTTTAAGAACTACCAAAAGAATCAGCCATTTGCTTGGGAAGTAGATGGCGAGTTGGTTGCTTTTGTATTTGCCACATACAGCCAGAGATCGCGTTACATCAACCTATATGAGATCGTCACGCGACAAGGGCATGAAGGTAAGGGATATGCCACAGCTATCTGGGAGAAGGTGATGAGTCATGCCTTTGGTGAGGGTATGACAAGGTTGAAAATATCATGTACTCCATCTTCTATAACGTGGCATAAAAGAAATGGGTTGATATTCTGGGCGGTTGATCCTACAGGTTCATTGCGTTCTGATCAACCACTATTCCCATCTATAAAAGAGCAGTGTATGTTCAGAGATACAGTAACGAAAATGCCCCATCTTGTCACCCCCACCGATCCTAAAGTTATTAAACAGCTACAAGGTGAATCGCTAGAGTCACATGGGTTCGGTGTTAAGAAAACTGCCACTGTGAAAGAGGCAATCGACCGTGTTGGTGAGTATTGGATGCGCGACTATATACTTGGTGATGAGCCTAATACACTTGAGGAATTTTTCTAATGGATTATCGTTTAAGTGAACACCGCAGAACAGCATTCATTAACTGGTTTAAGTGGAGCCTTGAGATAGAAGATTGCGACTCTGCACTATACCTTACAAATTACTTCTTTGATCGCTTTGAGTATAATCAAGAACAGCGTCTTTGGTTGTGTTGGTTATATGGTACAACATACAACTTTCCATCATCATACCTGATATGGAATGAGTTCCCTGACATGGAGTTGGTTGGTGTTGAGAGGTTACGAGATTGGAATAACGAAAACTATTCAAGGTTGCGTTACCAAACAGACACTAAGTGGAACAAAGGACACCTTGCTGATCAGTTTGTTTCTTATAAGAATTGGGTTGGTGAGAGAACTCAGGCGCAAGCGTTTGATGAGTTGTGTGATGGTGATAAATATGAAAACTTTGCTAAGGTGTGGGAAGCAGTAAACTCTCTACACAAGTTTGGGCGATACACTTCATGGTTTTATATCCAAACACTAAAGCAATGTGCTGGATTAAATGTAGATGTTCCTAGCTTATGGTTACATGACTACTCTGGATCGCGCTCGCATCGTAATGGTCTTTGTTATGCTCTTGGTAAAGATGATTGGGTCAATACGAAACTGGGCGATGATGAGATACAGTGGATGGAAGCTGAGGGTAAGAGTATCTTACAAGAGGTTAAAGCTGCTCATCCAAACTCAGCACACAAGGCTGACTTCTTTGCTATGGAGACTGCGCTGTGTTCCTTTAAGAAGTTGTTTCGCAAGAGTCGAGGTCGCTATCTTGGATATTATATAGATAGACAGGCTGAGGAGATACAACAAGTTGAGCGTGACGGTTGGGATGGTATTGACTGGACACCTATGTGGGATGCTAGGAAAGAAACGCTACGAAATGAATACTTGACAAATTCAGTGAATAAGGGTAAAATGGAACTATTCCTCGATACTGGAAAGATTGACCACATGAACACATTTACAAATGAAATGGCTGACGTTGGCTTAGAGAGATTTATGATATGATTGGTGTAATAAACGAAAATTATGATGTTAGTGTAGATAATAGGACTGGTGTCAGAACTGTTACTGCTAAGTTTAGAGATGACTGTGAACACAAGCTCGGTAAGTATATGGAAGATGCTGACTGGGATTTTATCTGTGAAGAGAACACTGACTTCTACGCACCTGCTGGTTTTGGTGCTGAGAATAGCGAAGATAACATAATCTTCAAATTCCGTAAAGGTGTATTCACTGAAGAACAGCAACATGGCGCATATGAGGGATTACTCGGTGCGGCATTACCCACACAAAACCGTGGGATGGCTGCTGGTCCAAAAGGAGCAAAGCAAGGCGGTCGAGATTGGGTTACTGAAGAACAGCTAGAGATAATGGAATACTACATCACCCGCAAAGTCTCGCTGTTTGAAGATGATACAGATCCTGTTGAAGCTATAAAGGCAAAACATGCTGCTGGTGTTGAGGGTGAATCTCGCGGTATCGTCTGGATCCGTTCTAAGATAAGCGACAACGGCTATCCTTATGACACATTCTTTAATGATAAGGTTGAAGAATGGAAAGGCATGACTGCCGAAGCTGCTCAGAAAGATGCCGCAGATACCAAGAAGCAATATATCTCTGAGACAACATATGCTAACATGGTGTTGTCGGGTATTGCTGGATTCTTTGATCGTTATCCTCGTATTCCGTATGGTCGGGCGACTGCGTATACAGAGAACAATTATACTGTCTATGAGAAGTGCTATCCTTTCATGCGTCAACTGGCTGATAAGTTTAAAGAACACTTGCCTGTTCGCTATGGCATTCAGAACGAAGCTGCGAGCAAACTAGACCCACGATTCCGTGTTGCTGGTGAAGACACTCCGTTCACTACGATTACTGTCAACAAGAACTTTCGTACTGCGGCACATCGTGATGCTGGTGACTTGAATGAAGGTTTCTCAAATCTAACTGTTGTTGCCAAACAAAAGAATTGGGAAGGTGGATATCTTGTTCTTCCTGAGTATCGTGTGGGGATTAATATCCGTCCAGGAGATCTATTACTGATCAACAATCATGGTGGCATACATGGCAACACTGAACTCAAGCCACCTGCTGGAACTTCTATTGAAGACATGGAGCGTATCTCGCTTGTTTGTTATTTCCGCGAGAAGATGCTTGATGTCGGTTCATGGGAATATGAGAAACTGCGTAGACAATATGTTGATGATCGTAGACTTAATAAAAATCATAAACTGTGGAAAGACTTTTGGAATGGTGTATCACCAAGCATGTGGGATGAAAATGAATGGTATGATTATCTAGAAAGCAAAGGTGGTGAGGGAATGTTGCGACAATATCATCCAGAAGCACTTGAAGCTAAATCGTCATTGGAAGGATTCTTCTCATGAGTAAAGTGATTGGTATTATTGGCATTCCTGGAACTGGCAAGACAACACTAATGCGTGAGTGGATGTCTAAGCGTGAGTGGATTAAAGACACTCCTGTAAAATTGCTTGATGGTTATGTTTCAGGCGATGTCCGTCTGTTTGGTAAGTATGAAGACGGTGAAGTGTTTGCTGGTACTGACAAGCTGTCGATGGCAGTACAGCCAATGGCTATTGAGTATCTAGAAAATGACCCATCGCCTGTTGTTGTCTTTGAGGGTGACAGGCTCACGTCTTCCAAATTCTTTGAGGCTGTTAAGCGAGCAGGACATGACTTAACAATCGTAGTATTAAAGACAGATGACGCAGTACGCCAACAGCGTTATGCTGATAGAGGTTCTGATCAATCAGAAACGTTTATCAATGGGCGAGTAACCAAAGTCGCTAACATTGAAGATATGTTTGGGGAAAAGATATTGCTGGGTGAAGCTGGATGCGTCCATGCCTTTGATCACAATGTCCCTGAAGATACGAAAAAAATTATTGGCTTTATTGAAAATCTTTTGTAGAGTCAGTATAAATAGGTGAGTGGATGCCGAATAATCGGGTTCACTTATTAATCTTGCTTAAAAATAGGAGAGCATTATGACGAGTATTAAAACACCGAGTCTTTTCCCACGCGCAGCATTTGTTGGGTTTGACCACCTTTTCAATGAATTAGAATTCATTAATCGAAACGCCAAGGACACATACCCACCACACAATGTGGTTAAGATCGATGAGCACGAATATATCATCGAGGTTGCGGTCGCGGGTTTCGACATGAAAGATATAACCATTGAACAAGATGAAAGAACTTTGAATATCACTGGCGATCAATTCCATAGTGATAGTGTTGAGTATCTCCACAAGGGGATATCTACCAAACGTTTCCAAAGAACTTTTCGTCTGTCAGAGTATGTCGAAGTAGTCGGAGCAACTCTAGATAAAGGAATCCTTGTAGTAAATCTAAAGGTCAATTTACCAGAAGAGAAGCGTCCTCGAAAAATAGAAATCAAATAATTTTCGAGGAGGAAGTATGCACAGAAGCAAATCAGATTGCATTTTGTGTTGGGCATTTCAAACAACGGTGATGTTCACGGTTGTTAACTGCCTGATAACACTAAGCTAATCAAACCAAGAATAGAGGGGCAAGATAGCGTATTTCGCTAAGTTGTTGATAATACAGGACTTTTGTCCCTTTATACAAAAAAGTTCTAAAGATCCCCTTTTTAGAACCAAATCGGTATAAAAAAACCCCAAAATAATCAAAATAGTTGTTGTCTCAGTCCTATTCATATGGTAGAATGGGCGTCTAATTTGATGAGAGACCGATATATGAATACATCTAAAGACATGTTAGCTCGCCTGCTCGCTACTGAGAACATCTCAGTCGTTCACAAGCAAGCTAAGACTGCATCGTTTAATGTCCGTGACAGAATATTGACTCTACCGCTCTGGGATGATATGAAGTCTGACACTTATGATCACTTGGTTGGTCATGAGGTTGGTCATGCTCTTTATACTCCTGAAGCTGGTTGGCATGAATCTACTCACCAACGTGGTGAGACGTTTCGATCGTTTCTTAATGTGGTTGAAGATGCCCGCATTGAGCGTTTGATCCAGAAGCGTTATCAGGGTTTGCGCGTTTCGTTTATTTCTTCATATAAGCGTATGCTTGCTGATGGTTTTTTTGGTGGTGACATCAATAAGATAAACAAGTATGGTCTGATTGACCGAATCAATACTCACTTCAAATGTGGTCGGTCTGCTGGTGTTCGCATTGAAGCAGATGAGCAGGTTTGGGTTGATGAGATTGAGACTCTAGAAACTTGGGATGAGGTTGTTGATCTGACTGAGCGTTTGTATGAGTTCTGTAAGAAGAAACAAGAAGAAGAAAATCAACAGAATCAAAGTGCTGCTAATGAATCCATGAGCGGTGAAGATGATGAAGATGATGGTGACTTCTGGTCTGAAGATGAAGATGGCGGTTATGACTTTGACGAAGATGAAGATGAAGATGAAAAATCTGAGGGAGAGTCTGACGGATCTGACGGTGATGATTACAGCAGTGATGAGCCAGAAGAAAACGAAGATGAAGACGGTGAGTCGACTCTTGGTGGCGGTGCTGGCGGTGAATCACCAGAAGATGATGAGATGTCATCCAAGACTGATGAATCGCTGAGAAAGAGTATTGCTTCTGAGCACGGTGACAGTGATGACATTGAAATAACCAATGTGTTCTTGAATGACTCGCCTGTTGATGATCTGATCATTAGCTCTAAAGATGTTCTCAGCTTCTTACAAACAAATTCGCCATATGGCAACGCTGAGACTGTCACTAGGAATTATGAGAGAATAATGTCCAATGGTGATGAGTTGTCCAAGCAGTTTATGGTCAATAACAAGCAAAGCGTCAACTATATGGCAAAAGAGTTTGAGATGAAGAAAAGTGCATCGGCTTACTCTAGACAAACCATGGCAAAGACTGGTGTTATTGATCCAGTTAAAATGAACAGCTATCGTTACAATGATGATATATTCCGCAAGATTACTGTGACTCCAGATGGCAAGAGTCACGGTATCATCATGTATGTTGACTGGTCTGGTTCAATGATTGATGACATAAAAGCCACCATTGACCAGATGTTGAATTTAGTTTTGTTCTGTCGTAAAGTGAAAATCCCATATCGTGTATATGCCTTTACAAACAGTTGGAATGATTTTGAATCGGAACACGCGACACAAGAACAGGTTGATTATCAGCTTCGTTATGATTCTTCCTTTCGTCTCCTTGAGTTCTTTAATAATAATATGGATCGCAAAACATTCAATGATATGGTCAAGTTTGTTCTTGCGGTTGGAGCATACTATGACATTCGCTCGACAAACGGTCGAAGAAAGTATGACTGGGTGCAGTGTAGAAAGTATGACATCAACTTACCAAGATGTTTGGCTCTGGGTGGTACGCCACTTGACAATGCGATTATGGCTGGTATAAAAGTTCATGCTGAGTTCCAGAAGAAGAATCGTCTTGATATTGTGAACACGATATTCTTGACTGATGGTGATAGCCATCCTATGGCATTCCCAAACCCTGATGCTGGTTACAACACTTGGACTCGTGGTTGCTTCAATAGTAAAGACAAAGTGATGTATATAAATGATAGTGTCACCAAGAAACGTTATCGCGTGACTGGTTACTCTGAAGAGACAACAGCTGCGCTGCTGAAGATCTATCGCGAACGCACTGGCTCAAATACTATTGGTTATCGTATTATCCCCACCAGCGTTAGACAGTGGTGTCGCGAATCACCGAACAGTATGGGTTGGTATGACGCCAAAGACTTTCATGAGAAAACAAGAAAGGAAAAGTTTGTTGTCCTTAAAAATGACTATGGTTATGATGAGCTGTTCTTAATTATGGGTGGTAAACATCTTGAGGTGAGTAACAATGCTCTTGAGGTTGAGAGTGACGCTTCAAAAGCCAAGATACGCTCCGCCTTTAAGAAAGCAAATGGCTCTCGGAAAGGATCGCGTAAAATGTTGAGTGACTTGATTGAGTCGATTGCATAGGGGAATATGATGAAGAAAATAATTGAATGGTTTGACATCTGTAAAGTACACTGGAAAGAGATTTTTGCCCTGTCCTTTGTTCTACATTTTGTGATGGATCTGTTTATCATTGCGCCACTGTTCTATGTATTGGGTGCTGTTTTCGGTCTGGAATGGATCCACGGTCATTGATGAACAGGTTAAAAAATAACCTATTCTCATATACCTTTTGGTTATATCCTATATTCCAAATCGGTATAAAAAAGGTGAAAATTGGCTAACTTTTTTGTTGTCTTATGTCCCGAGATATGATAGAATACCTTCTGAAATTGATTAATAACTGAGAGAGACCTATATGACTGACCTTTATTCTGTGTTGAAAGAAAAATATGGGAGCAATCCTGTTCCTAGTCTTGAAACCAAACGTGTTGCTCGTGAGCTTGGGGTGAAAGTCCCGAGCAAGTATTTCGCAGCTGCTCTCCGTGTTGACCGTGGGTTGTACAACCTGCCTTCAACAGCTCCCGCAACGACTGCAGTGAGCTCTCCTGCTCCTGTCGCTGTGTCTGCTCCTGCTCCTGTCACAAACCTTGAGCCAAACAAACTTGTCTCTGAGATGAACGTGATTACTAATGGCTTCGCTGAGAATCTTGTTCCTGCTAAGGATCCGTTGTTTGTTCCTTTCGGAAACTTCTCAACCCTGAAGCAAGTTATCAAGTCCCAGATGTTTTACCCTGTATTCATTACTGGTATGTCTGGTAATGGTAAAACATTCTCGGTTGAACAGGCTAGTGCTGCGTTGAAGCGTGAAGTGATCCGTGTAAACTTTACCATCGAGACTGATGAAGATGACCTGATTGGTGGCTTCCGTCTTGTTGACGGTGACACTCGCTTCTTCAAAGGTCCAGTTATCAAGGCAATGGAGCGTGGTGCTTTATTACTTCTGGATGAGATCGATCTGGGTAATCCAGCAAAGATTATGTGTCTTCAGTCTATCCTCGAAGGCAAAGGATATTTTATCAAGAAGACTGGTGAGTATATCACTCCTGCTGCTGGCTTCAATGTTGTTGCTACTGCTAACACCAAAGGTAAAGGATCTGATGACGGTCGCTTTATCGGCACCAACGTGCTGAATGAAGCATTCCTTGAGCGTTTCCCAGTCACCTTTGAGCAAGAATATCCTGCTGTTGCTACTGAGAAACGTATCATCGGTGATCTGTTTTCGTCTCTCGGTATTGATGATTCTGAGTTTGTAGCCAAACTTGTTGATTGGGCTGACATCATCCGCAAGACGTTTTATGATGGTGGTATTGAT
>Ga0115562_1000240_pt1 | contig 41618 bp, 42 predicted proteins | sample COGITO_mtgs_1105_6_FD_87200 | JGI IMG/M metagenome (GOLD analysis project Ga0115562, IMG submission 87200) | Pelagic marine microbial communities from North Sea - COGITO_mtgs_110516 | ecosystem: Environmental > Aquatic > Marine > Epipelagic | place: Germany:Helgoland, sampling site Kabeltonne...
CCGATGTGACTTTTGGCGGTAAAATGCCCCCTGTAAGTCCGCATCAGACAGATAAACAGAAAGATGGTTCCAACAAGAACATGAAACCCGTGGAACCCGGTAGCCATGAAAAAGTTTGCCCCATAGATGTTGCCTGAGAACCCAAACGCGGCGTGGCTGTATTCATAAGCCTGAAACAGCGTAAATACGGCACCAAGGGCAATGGCGATCCACAGCCCCATTTTCATGTCTTCACGATTTTCTTCATGGACCAACGCATGGTGCGCCCAAGTTGCTGCTGCGCCAGAACACAACAGGATCAAAGTGTTGATCAAAGGAAGGTGAAACGGATCAAATGTCTCGATACCGACTGGAGGCCACACACCGTCGACGCGCGGACTATCGGGGCCCATCGGGTACATTGCGTGTTTGAAAAAGCTCCAGAACCATGCCGCAAAAAACATGACTTCTGAAGTGATAAACAAGATAAAACCGTAACGCAGGCCGATTTGCACAACTGGCGTGTGATCGCCCTCTTTATTTTCAGCGACGGTTTCAGCCCACCAACCGTACATCACGTAAAGCACGCCAACAAAGCCGATCAACAGCAGATAAGGACCGTGATCGTGCATAAACAGCACGCCACCAAACAACATGATAAACCCAAAGACCGCACCAGCCAAAGGCCAGAGCGAGGGGCTCAGAATGTGATAATCGTGGTTCTTAACGTGTGCCATTTGGTAAATCCCTCTTCGGAATGCCTAGTTTTTTTTCGTTCGTTCGGGCTGCAATAGGGCCGTCTGAGCCTCTTGCGGTAGATCTATCTCGTAAAAGGTATACGAGAGAGTGATTGACTTAGCGTATTTTGCATCACGGTCCTCGACAATCGCGGGGTCCACGTAGAACGTCACAGGCATCTGCACCCGCTCGCCAGGTTGTAACACCTGTTCTTCAAAACAAAAACAGTCAATTTTCGCAAAAAATCCACCCGCATCAAACGGGGCGACATTGTAGCTGGCAGAGCCGGCGACGGGTCGGTCTGTTGGGTTGTAAGCTTCATAGAATGCAAGCCCGGTCTCGCCGATGCGCAAGGTCATTTCACGCTGAACCGGTTTGAAATCCCATGGCATATTGCGCTCAAGCGAGGCATCAAACCGTATTTTGATCGTCTTGTCTAAAATAACTTCAGAATCACCGCTCGCCACCGCAGTGACACCGCTGAAACCCGTGACCCGACAAAACCAGTCATAGAACGGCACAGAAGCCCAGGCCAAGCCGCCCATAACCAGCACCAAACCGACAGTCTGAAACACAGTGCGTTGTTTTCCGCTCATTGCAGTCACTTCGACACCTCGTCGCTTGGAACCTCAAACTCGACGTGGGTCACTTTCACAACAGTTAAGCCGAACACGATCCCCACCAGCATCAAAAGAACTGCTCCAACACCCAAGTTGCGGCCGAAACGACGCGTATGGATTTCATGCTGGCGGTCGAAACTCATTAAAGCATACCCCCAGCAATGTGAGCCAATAGCGGATCAATTAAAATCGCACAAAAGTGTAGGAATAAATACGCCAGCGACAATTTGAAAAAACCGCGCTCAATCTTGAAGTCATCACCTTCGCTGTCGGCCTCGTCCCGCCGCCAAATATCAACCGCACCTTTGATGAACGCAATATTGAGCACTACGGCCACCGCTATGTAGGCCGGCCCACCAAGTGAGGTGAACCCCGTCCCAATAGCAACGGCCGCAAGCGCTAATGTATACCCCAGAATATGGTTCCGAGTGCTGCGCCGTCCGTGGGTCACCGTCAACATCGGGATTTTTGCATCATCATAGTCGTTGCGCATGAACAGCGCCAAAGCCCAGAAATGCGGTGGCGTCCACACAAAAATTAGAGCAAACATCAGCACACTCTCTAGGCTTATACCGCCCGTTGCAACCGCCCAGCCAATCATTGGCGGGAATGCCCCTGCCGCTCCACCAATTACGATGTTCTGTGGTGTCCAGCGCTTGAGCCACATCGTGTAGATCACCACATAAAAGAAGATCGTAAAGGCTAGTAACCCTGCGGCTACAAAGTTGGACGCCAAAGCCAGCAACACCACAGAAAACCCCGACAAAGCAATTCCGATCGCCTTGGCCTCTTCAGGCATCACCTTACCTAAAGGGATTGGCCGCGACCGCGTCCGGCGCATAATCGCGTCGATGTCGGCATCCCACCACATGTTTAACGCTCCAGATGCGCCACCACCGATAGCAATGAACAGAATCGACGCAAACGCGACAATCGGATGCACTGAAATGGGCGCGGCAAACAGGCCCACCATGGCCGTAAATACGACAAGCGACATCACCCGAGGCTTCAAAAGGGCGAAATAATCGCCAAAGCCCGCCTCTTGGCTTGGTGCTCGCGTTATCATGCTGGCATCACTCATGCTCATAGATTTACTCTCGCTTCAGGTCAGAATAGTGAACGTTTTCAGTTAGCAGTGGCGACTTGAAAATCAAGCGGTGTGCCCGCATATTCATCAATCGCTCCCACCAACCATGCATCGTAAACTTCCTGACTAACGACCTTCACCGTGATCGGCATGTAGGCATGTGATTTTCCACATAGTTCGGAGCATTGGCCAAAGTACACGCCTTCTTTCTCAGCTTTAAACCAAAGTTGTGCAATCCGGCCCGGGACCGCATCTTGCTTGACCCCAAAAGCCGGGATGGTCCAACTGTGGATCACATCAGCCCCGGTCACATCCATCACCACCACTTTGTTTATCGGCACCACCACCGAGGTATCGGTCGCAAGTAAAAACTCATCCCGGCTGTAACCCGCCGCGATCAATTCGGCCTCAACCTCGTCGTTCAACACATGGCCTTCGCCAATCATAAAGCTGTCAAAGCCAAACTCGTGGTCGGTGTATTCATAACCCCAATACCATTGATATCCGGTAACTTTGATGTGGATCTCGCCCTCGGGAATTTCTTGCTGCTTAAACAGCACCGGCAGCGAAAACGCACCAATGCCCACCAGCACCACAATAGGCACTACGGTCCAAGCCACTTCGAGTGGAGAGTTATGAGTAAAACTGGACGGGGACGGGTTTGCCTTTTCGTTATAGCGCAAAATAACATACACCAGCAGGCCAGTTACCAGCACAGTAATGGCCACAATTACCCAAAGCACCATGTCGTCCAGCCACTGTACGTCTCTGGCCAATTCCGTCACCGCCGGCTGAAAGCCCAGCAGCTTATCGACAGGTCTGCCAATAATTTCTAATCCGTCTTGTGCTGCAACGGGCAGCCCTATTACTGTAGCCATTAGGCCTGTCAGTCTCGCTATCATTCGCATATTTCACCTAAATCGGTTGCTTGGCTACAGACAACATGTACCGGGATTTTCCATGATAGACGCGCTACCTAGTGAATTCCGATTGTCATCGTCTCCCTTAAGAACATATTATTGCGAATGAATAAAGAAAGAAGCTTGCGGCAAACAGACGCCCTCAGGCAAATTATTTCGGGAGACACGATCCTATGAGCCAAGACTTATTTCGTCCGTTTGCGAATTATCTTGAAAAAGAACAAGCTCTGGCAATTTTGCAGCAGGCCGTTGCAGGTGCGGATGATGGCGAGATTTTCTTTGAACGACGCCGGTCCGAGGCCTTGGTGCTGGACGATGGCAGGATCAAAAACGCCAGCTATGATGCCTCTGAGGGGTTTGGCTTGAGGGTCGTTCATGGTGATGTCACCGGATACAGTCACTCGACCGAGATCACTCAAGCCGCATTGCTGCGCGCCGCTGATACCGCCCGTTTAGCCGTGCACGACGGTGGCGGGCTCTTGGCAGATGCACCAAAAGCGACAAACCGACGCCTGTATGGCGACCGAAACCCGATGGAAGATGCGCCGTTTGCGGTTAAAATAGAAACACTCAAAGCTATTGACGCCTTCTGTCGCGATCTCGATCCCCGGGTCGTTCAGGCTTCGGCAACTATTTCAGCCTCGCTGCAAGAAATTGAAATTCTACGCCCAGACGGCCAGATTTTGCGCGATGTAAGGCCCATGACCCGGGTGAATGTCTCGGTGATTATGGAAAATAATGGGCGGCGCGAAAGCGGTTCAGCCGGTGGTGGCGGGCGCGTTGGCCTTGACGGGTTGCTGGAACCAGAGGCCTGGCAGACCAAGGCCCGCGAAGCCCTGCGAATTGCCACCGTGAACCTGACCGCCGAGGCCGCCCCCGCCGGCGTGATGGACATTGTTCTCGGTTCAGGGTGGCCTGGGATTTTATTACATGAGGCAATTGGTCACGGGTTGGAGGGCGACTTTAATCGTAAAGGCAGCAGCGCTTTTTCCGGTTTGATGGGCCAACGAATCGCCGCTCCTGGGGTCACTGTTCTTGATGATGGCACAATACCAGACCGTCGAGGGTCGATCACAATCGATGATGAGGGCACACCATCAGCGAAAAACACGCTCATCGACGATGGTATTCTTGTCGGCTACATGCAGGACCGTCAAAACGCGCGGCTCATGGGGGTGGCCGCCACCGGAAACGGGCGTCGCGAAAGCTATGCACATGCACCGATGCCACGCATGACAAACACTTATATGCTAGGCGGCGACAGCGCCCCCGGCGATATTCTGTCAGATTTGAAAGACGGCATTTATGCGGTTGGATTTGGCGGTGGTCAGGTGGACATCACCAATGGCAAATTTGTGTTTTCCTGCACCGAAGCCTATCGGGTCAGGAACGGCATAATCGGTGCGCCGTTGAAAGGCGTGACACTGATCGGTGACGGCGCGACAGCGCTCAAGCATATTCGCGCCATTGGCGACGATATGGCGCTTGACCCCGGTATGGGCAACTGCGGAAAACAGGGACAGTGGGTGCCCGTTGGCGTCGGACAGCCCACAATGATGATCGGTGGTTTGACCATCGGCGGGGCAGCTGCTTAAGGCAAAATAATTTTTTCTGTTTACCTGCTGTTAACCACATCAGGCGTAGATATGATCTCGCAAGATGGCGGAGTCATGATGGCCCAAAATACAGTTTCTTCCACTCACCCCCTAACCCCCCCCACGGAAGAAGACCGGTTATCGTGGCTTCGTCTCTTGCGCTCTCACCGCGTTGGCATCAGCACTTTTTTTCGACTGATGCACGAGCACGGCAGCGCCGTGGCAGCCCTGCAGGCTCTGCCTGACATCGCTAGAAAAGCCGGCCTTGAAAACTATAAGGCCTGCAGTGTCGATCGGGTTTGCGCCGAGATTAAGGCCGGTGCGCAGGCACGCGCTCGCCTGATATTCTTTGGCCATGACGACTATCCTAAAGCCTTGATGACAATTCCGAACCCGCCGCCAGTTTTATGGGTAACGGGTAACTCCCAGACGCTCCTTCGTCCGATGATTGCGATCGTTGGGGCCCGAAACGCCTCGTCATTGGGCACAAGAATGGCGCGGTATCTGGCCAAAGGTTTAGGTGAATTGGGCTATGTGACCGTTTCAGGGCTGGCCCGTGGTGTAGACACAGCGGCGCATATTGGCGCACTTAAAACTGGCACAGTTGCAGTTATGGCTGGTGGGGTGGATGTTCTATATCCTGCCGAAAATGCCAAACTAGGCGATGAGCTCAACAATCAGGGCGCCCGCGTATCGGAACAGCCAATGGGTTTGACGCCAAAAGCCCGCCATTTCCCTTCTCGCAACCGACTTATTTCGGGATTGTGCAGCGCCGTCATCATTGTTGAGGCCGCCACAAAATCTGGCAGCCTGATCACTGCCCGCGACGCGCTTGATCAAGGCCGCGATGTGCTGGCCGTGCCTGGGCACCCTTTCGATGCCCGTGCTGCGGGTTGCAATATGCTGCTCAGGGACGGTGCCGTCTTGGTCCGCAATATTGACGATGTCGTACAGGCTTTAACCGTCGCAGAAAACAAACCTGCCTGCGTCAAATCAATGACACAAATCACACAAAACTTATCTCCGAATATTCCACCCGAGGCTACCAGGCAACCACAGCGCAGCCTGCGCCAGACCGCAAACCTGCATCAGAAAATCCTAGAAAAGCTCAACCATTCGCCAATCGCAGAGGACCAGTTGGTCCGCGATGTTGGAGGATCTGTCAGCTCTCTGTCTCCTGCGCTGGTGGATCTTGAGTTGGAAGGTCGTATCAAACGTCAAGCCGGCGGCCTTCTCTCTTTAGCTTAAAAAATCAAAAGTCTAATTGACCTGGTGAGCCCCGTGCCGAACCGAACCCTTGCGCAGTGTAGCAAAGGGCTCTACAACCCTTCAAACAAAATTTGCTGCCACATCCCCTTTGCAATATTCGGTGCATTGACAAAAACGCCAACTGACCCACATGGTCATGCGCCAAGGCGCTCCCTGCCTAGTCGAAAGGAATTCTTTATGCCCGTCGTAGTCGTTGAATCCCCTGCCAAAGCCAAAACGATTAATAAATACTTGGGATCAGATTACACTGTACTTGCATCATATGGGCATGTGCGTGACTTGCCTGCAAAAGACGGATCCGTTGACACCGAGCATGATTTCGAAATGAAATGGGAGATCGGGGCCGACAGTCGTAAACACGTCAAAGCAATCGCAGATGCGCTTTCAAACGACAATTCACTGATCCTCGCAACCGACCCCGACCGTGAAGGTGAAGCCATCAGTTGGCACCTAGAAGAGACCCTTCGCAAACGCAAAGTTCTAAAAAAAGACACGCCTGTCAGCCGCGTCGTGTTTAATGCCATCACCAAATCGGCAGTCACTGAAGCAATGAAGAATCCCCGCCAAGTCGACACCCCGTTGGTCGAGGCGTATCTGGCGCGCCGCGCCTTGGATTATCTGGTTGGATTCAACCTTTCGCCGGTTTTATGGCGCAAGTTACCCGGCGCAAAATCTGCGGGCCGTGTGCAATCGGTCTGTCTGCGCCTGATTGTCGAGCGCGAGATGCAAATAGAGGCTTTTAACGCACGAGAATACTGGTCGGTCAAAGCTCTTTTAGGAACGCCGCGCGGACAGGAATATGAGGCCCGCCTCACAATGCTGGCTGGCAAGAAACTTGAAAAATACGACCTTGAAAACGCCACACAAGCCGAAATAGCGGTTCAGGCGGTCAACAGCCGGGATCTGACCGTTACCTCGGTCGAGGCAAAGCCCGCGACCAGAAATCCCAGCGCACCTTTCATGACCTCGACCTTGCAGCAAGAGGCAAGCCGTAAATTTGGCATGGGCGCGCGGCAGACCATGAGTGCAGCACAACGACTTTATGAGGCCGGGTATATCACGTATATGCGAACCGACGGGATCGATATGGCACCTGAGGCGGTGACCGAAGCGCGTGGCGCAATTAAAGACCGGTATGGCGCAGACTATGTACCCAAATCGCCCCGAGTGTACAAAAACAAAGCCAAAAATGCCCAAGAGGCCCATGAGTGTATCCGCCCCACAGACATGACCCGCGATGCCTCGGCACTGAAACTCACCGAGGCCGATCAGCGCAAACTTTATGATCTAATCTGGAAGCGCACACTGGCCTGCCAAATGGCCGGAGCCAGATTAGAACGGACAACCGTGGATCTCTCCAGCGTAGACGGTCAGGTCGGATTGCGCGCTTCAGGGCAAGTTGTTTTATTTGACGGGTTTTTGAAAATCTACGAAGAGGGCCGCGACGACAGCGTTAGCGACGATGACAAACGTCTACCGCAAGTCATGCAAGGAGAGGCGGCAACCAAAAAATCGGTCACACAAGACCAACATTTCACCCAGCCACCGCCGCGCTACACCGAGGCGACCTTGGTCAAACAGATGGAAGAATTAGGCATTGGACGGCCCTCTACCTATGCCAGTATTGTCACAACCATTCAGGATCGCGAATACGTCCGGAAGGATAAAAACCGTCTCATTCCTGAAGATAAAGGCCGAATTGTCACTATCTTTCTGCTTAATTTCTTCAAGCGCTACGTCGAATACGACTTCACAGCCTCGCTGGAAAACCAGCTTGATGATGTTAGTGCGGGCCAAGGCAACTATAAAGACGTCCTAGCGCCGTTCTGGCGTGATTTCTCAGCTGCGATTTCCGAAACCTCAGAACTGCGGATTTCCGAGGTGCTCGACGTTTTAGATGCAGCGCTCGCGCCGCAACTGTATCCACCACGCGAAGACGGCTCTGATCCGCGGACCTGCCCGCTTTGCGGTGTCGGACAATTGCATCTAAAAACTTCACGTACCGGTGGCTTTGTCGGCTGTGGCGGCTATCCAGAATGCCGCTATACCCGCCCAATAAATGGTGACGGCGAAACCTCGGCTGACCGCATTTTGGGCCATGATCAAGACGCTGAAATCAAATTGCTCTCGGGCCGTTTTGGCCCCTATGTGCAGCGCGGCGAAGCCACAGAAGAGAACAAAAAGCCACCACGAGCCAGCCTGCCTAAGGGCTGGGCACCAGACGCGATGGATCTGGAAAAAGCCCTGTCCCTGTTAAGCCTGCCGCGCGAAATAGGACCACATCCCGAAGATGGCGAAATAGTAGAGGCCGGCATTGGCCGCTATGGCCCGTTCATCAAACACGGCAAACTCTACGCCAATATCAAAGAAGTTGAGGATGTGTTTACCATTGGCATGAACCGTGCCGTTGAAGAGCTTGCTAAAAAACTTGCATCGCGCGGGGGCGGACGTGGGGCGTCCGCCACACCTTTGAAAGAACTCGGTGAACACCCCGAGCAAGGCGGGGCGGTCAACATTATGGACGGTCGCTATGGCGCGTACATTAAGTTTGCCAAGATCAACGCCACCTTGCCCAAGGGCACAGAGCCCGCAGATGTCACCATGGTTATGGCCGTTGCTTTAATCGCTGAGAAAGCCGCCAAAACCGGCAAGGGCAAGAAAGCTCCAGCAAAGAAAAAGGCCACCACCAAAGCAGCAGCTAAAAAAACAGCCCCTAAAAAAGCACCTGCCAAAAAAACCGCAGCCACACAATAACTGGCCGGGGGCAGGAAAGGTCTGGACGCTGGAAAAATCTGGCGGCAGATCATAATTGATTGCGCCAGCTCTCAGGCCCTTGCCACCTGTGGTCTGCTGCCGGCAAATCAGGGATTGTCAGACGCCGCGATTGACTCTCATCACGTGCAACGTCACAAAAGACGCAAGCTCGATTGAGAGGGAAAATCCTTATGAAAAAAATCTATGAAAATGCAACAGAGGCTCTGGCTGATCTGTTACATGATAACATGTTAATCGCAGCCGGTGGCTTTGGTCTATGCGGCATCCCCGAACTGTTGCTGCAAGCGATTAAAGATCACGGTGCCAAAGACCTGACTTTTGCGTCCAATAATGCTGGGGTTGATGATTTCGGCATCGGTATTTTGCTGCAAACCAAGCAAGTCAAGAAAATGATCAGCTCATATGTGGGTGAAAACGCTGAGTTTATGCGCCAATATCTGTCGGGCGAGTTGGAGCTTGAGTTCACCCCCCAGGGCACATTGGCCGAACGCATGCGTGCTGCGGGCTGTGGTATACCGGGGTTTTACACCAAAACCGGCGTCGGGACATTGATTGCTGAGGGCAAACAGCACAAAGATTTCAACGGCGAGACCTTTATTATGGAAGAGGGCCTTTTTGCGGATTTGTCCATAATAAAAGCTTGGAAAGCCGACGCAACGGGCAATCTGATTTTCCGCAAAGCCGCGCGTAATTTCAACCCACCGGCGGCGATGTGTGGCAAGATCTGCGTAGCCGAAGTTGAAGAAATCGTACCGACCGGGTCGTTTGATCCTGACCATATCCACCTGCCCGGCATCTATGTAAACCGGATCATTCAGGGCGATCATGAAAAACGTATCGAACAGCGCACCACGCGCCCCGCAGCATAAGGAACGCGCACCATGGCATGGGACAGAAATCAAATGGCCGCCCGCGCGGCACAAGAGCTCAAAGACGGCATGTATGTCAATCTGGGCATCGGCATCCCGACACTGGTGTCAAACTATATCCCCGACGGCATTACGGTTACCTTGCAATCGGAAAACGGCATGCTGGGCATGGGCCCCTTCCCGATCGAGGGCGAAGAAGATGCCGATCTGATCAATGCCGGCAAACAGACCATTACCGAATTGCCACAAACCGCTTATTTTGACAGTGCCACTTCGTTTGGCATGATCCGCGGCGGTAAAATTGCCATGGCGATCCTTGGTGCAATGGAAGTGGCCGAAAACGGCGATCTGGCAAATTGGATGATCCCTGGCAAGCTGGTTAAAGGCATGGGCGGCGCGATGGATCTGGTGGCCGGTGTCGGCCATGTGGTTGTGGTGATGGACCACACCAATAAGCATGGCGACAGCAAAGTACTAGCCGCTTGTACCCTACCGCTGACCGGAAAATCAGTGGTGAACCGCATTATCACCAATTTGGGTGTCCTGGACGTGGTTGAGGGCGGATTGAAAATCATCGAGATCGCCGATGGGGTGACCGAGGCTGACTTGCGCGCTGCAACAAAGGCGACAATCGTATAGGATCAAATTTAGCCAGAAAAAGAGTGCAACTCCGGCATGCGGACACAGTGGATGGCTCATAAAACAGATGTGTTGTGAGCCATTACTCTGGCCTATCAGTAATGAAGGTCTGGAACAGGATTTTAATCTTATCACCGCGCATCAGCAACACCTGCTAATGATCAATGGCAGGGGTGAGTATCTGTGGTAATATTATTTCGGGCCACTGGCATTTTTGTAAAAAATCGAGCCTTGCAATAGGCTTTCCCACAGTCCGAACCCAACCCTAAGAGCAACGCTAATTTTGCCGAAGCAGCCTTGGGTAATCTCATCTACCCGCTGGATTATTGAAAAAAACTGCACATAACACACGCCTTGGCTGATTGAAAAGCCCGCCACACACGCGAAAAAACTCCCTGACAGTCAGCGAGTTTGCCACACAGAGCCGGCTGGCCAATCCAAAGTAACGCCCGATATGAATTAATCGATAAAACCGTCATATTGCGGATTGCATTTACAAGGCTCCACGCACGGGCAGTCAAATTGTAATCCCCTCAAAAGCAGGGACATCACAGCTTTTTCAATGCTCTGATTTGCAGGGTTCACGCACATTGCGTGATCGATGTGGGAGGCGAAGGCGGTGCGTTAATATCAGAAATTTTCAAGGCAGTGGCACATGCGCGGGGCACATTGTTTGATCGCGCACATATGATTGCTGCAGCTCGAACGTATATGCAAAAGAACAGTGAGCCTCAGAGAGTTGAAATAATAGCTGGAGACCCATTCAAGCCTCTTTTCCAGAGAGGAAATGTATATTTTTTTCTCACGTACTGGCAAAATTAAGTGCCAATAAGAGCTTGGAACTATTGAAGAACTGCCAAATTGCTATGAATAACACATCCTTGCGCTTGTTAAGTTTTGACCGGCCGGTGAAAAGAACTTAATCATAGCAGCCCCTGAAAACAGGCGCTTTTCTGAACAAAGCGTTGACTGCCTCTCCGTTACACCCTATTTTTTATTATTTTGAGATACGTGAATAACTCAAATTCGGTTTTTTATTAATATGGACCGCTACTCACCGATAGGTAACACTAAGAGCAAGAACAAGAATACTGTATTGTTCTGCGAGGCAAAGCCACCAGGGCATCTTACATCAGTGGTTCATAGGTACGTCAAAATTTGGACCGATAAACTGATAGATAGGGATTACCAGTTCCACGCTCTACCCGACGCCTGTACATACTTAATCTTCGATCAACTCAGACCGGAAGTTGTCGGACCCACGACGCTTCGTGGTTCGTCTATGGAATTTAATTTAGGTAAGCGGTTTCACTATCTGAATATTCGGTTTTTTCCGGGAACTTGGCAAACCGATTATGGTCAACCTTTTGTTGGTCAAATTAATCAGCCCTATAGTGGCAATTTACCCTTACTCGCAATTAACCAAGAACTGCATGGGCGCCCATTCAAGCAACAACAAGAAATTCTTACCCAGTGTGTGGAGGAACTGGTAAATCAGAAAATTCTTGTAACAAGCGTTTTAGTAATGCGCATTCTAAAGAAGCTTGATTCAATAAATTCGGTTGCAGAAATGGCAAAAGCTACCCGCATTTCTTCAAGGCATCTTCAGCGATGTTTGAAGCGGGAAACTGGGTTTACGCCCCATGATTTTCTTAAAATAATGCGGCTCCAAAGATCGCTTTCTAGCTCTGATTTAGATCAATATTTTGATCAAGCGCATTTTATCCGCTCTTTTCGTAGCGCTACAGGTCGGACGCCATCAAAATTTTACGACGAATTTGATGTCTGATATCTACAATACACAGGCACATGTTCCGCTAGTTTGTTCATCAATAAATAACTGTAGTGAAGGAGATGAACGAAATGAATGCTGTAGGTTGGTTTGACGTTTATGTAGACGATATGGATCGCGCTGTCGGTTTTTATGAAAATGTACTCGGAGCGAAGCTCGAGGCGATGGATGATCCAACCAGTGAATCGCGGATGATGAGTTTTCCAGGCAATATGCACGCATATGGAGCGGCTGGGGCACTTGTGAAAACAGAGCATGCAAAGCCCGGCCCAGGTGGAACACAGCTCTATTTTTGGTCGAAGATTGCGCTACGCAGCAAGCGCGTGCAGCGGGCGCAGGCGGTGTCGTCATTCGTCCAAAATTTTCGATAGGACAGTTTGGATTTGTCGTGCTGTGTAAAGATACAGAAGGTAATATGATCGGTTTCAATTCCTTGAAATAAATGAAATGGCATGAATTCTTTGGCGATTAGGCTTTCAGGGCTTCTAGCAACCACAAAAAGGGTAGATTGCCCCGAAAATCCTTTTCCTCCTGATAAAAGGTTCTCATCTAGTTTTGTTTGATCCGGGCGCCTGTTTTCGCCAGTAAATCAAATATCAAAACCGAGTATTATAGTGTTCAAGCTAAAATGCGATTTCTCGCTGTCATTTGTGCAAGTATTTTGACGTCGAAAGACCTGATTGTGGTTTGCGCGCCTCGCCGTAGATCAACTTGGGGGTGTTTATTATTGTTAAATTATTTGTAAAAGTATATACGCGTTACATGAAGCTTGGATATATTATTATTTATGTGTCTGACGTGCCCAAAACTGTCGCATTTTATGAAACAGCCTTTGATCTCAAGCGCCGGTTTATACACGAAAGTCACCTTTATGCTGAGATGGAAACCGGCAGCACGGCGCTTGCTTTTGCTGGCAATGAAGCCGCCGAAATAGCCGGGCTAAGCCTTCTGCCAAATGATCCCAAAGCGGTTGCCGCAGGCTGGGAAATTTGCCTGATCACCGATGATGTGGCCAAAGCCTATGACCATGCAATTTCCAAAGGATGCAGCCCGGTTGCGCCTCCGACGGAAAAACCCTGGGGCCAGACGGTTTCCTATCTGCGCGATTTGAACGGCTGCCTTGTTGAGTTAGCCTCGCCTATTAGAGATGGGACATGACATGGACGAGACCGCCAAAGCAGAGATCACGGAACGCATTTTAAAAACAGTTGCAGATTTATCCCCAAAAGCCACGTTTAGATCTATGTACGGAGGGACGGTCATCGAAATGCGCGCAGCCGACCCCAAAACCCGTGTCGTTGGAGTGTTTGCCGATACCAAATACGTCTCTGTTGAGTTCACCAAAGGGATCATCTTGGACGGCCCTCACAAAGTGCTCGAAGGGGCGGGTAAAGTGAGACGGCACATCAAACTGCACGGTTTGAATGACATCGTTACAAAAGATTGCCTGACTTTGTTAAAACAAGCGCTCAAATCCCCTGTCTAAACTCACATACCATTGCCCCAGAACACGGTAAATTCGGCCAGGGCACACCTAAGTTCAAAAACTATTGATTACAATTATCCGCAAAGCCGAGCAGCAAATGACGATATGTAGAGATATTGCCACATAAGTGACAGTGACAGTGACAGTGACAGTGACAGTGACAGTGACAGTGACACCAAACACGCGCGGATATTTAAGCAAACCAATAAATAAAACGCCCTGAAAAGGTGCAACCATTCATTATGGATCGAGGGTCCAAACCCACAATCCTGTGTGGACAAAATTCTGTTAGAAATTTTGGCTGCGTGGGCCTAGATACAAGAGTATGATAAAACTCCCTGCCCAGTTTTCAGACTGGTTCGCCACCCGCGGCTGGTCGATCCATGACCATCAACAGCAGATGCTGGATAAAGCCGACGCCACCGCATTGCTGCTGATTGCTCCGACGGGTGGCGGCAAAACGCTCGCAGGGTTTTTACCCAGCCTAATCGATCTGGCAGCAACTCCACGGCAGGGCCTTCATACGATCTATATCTCTCCGCTCAAAGCGCTGGCCGCCGACATCAAACGCAACCTCAGCACTCCGGTGACCGAGATGGGCCTGCCAGTGCGGATCGAAGACCGCACCGGTGATACACCGTCAAGCCGCAAACGTCGCCAACGTGCCGACCCGCCGCATATTCTGCTTACCACCCCCGAAAGCCTTGCCCTGTTGATCAGCTATGAAGACGCCCCACGTATTTTCGCCGGTTTGCAACGCATCGTGATCGACGAAATCCATGCTTTAGCAGATAGCAAGCGTGGCGATCAGTTAATGTTGGCCGTGGCGCGTTTGAACGCGTTGTGCCCCGCCGCGCGCCGCATCGGTCTGTCGGCCACGGTCGACGACCCCAAGGCGATTGCGCAATTTCTGACCCGCAGCGACGATTCCTGTCATATTTTGAACGCTGATCCCGGCCCAAAACCCGACATCGCCATGCTTGATATTGCTGCCCCGCCCCCTTGGGCCGGCGGTGGCGCCGCCTATGCGATCCAAGCGGTGCTTGAACAGATTGCGCAGCATAAAACCACTTTGATTTTTCACAACACCCGCGCACAGGCCGAGATCTTTTTTCACAAATTATGGCTCGCCAATGCCCAAAGCCTGCCCATCGGCATCCATCACGGCAGCCTTGACCGGGTGCAGCGCGACCGCGTTGAGGCGGCGATGGTGCGCGGCGAATTACGGGCGATTGTCTGCACCGGAAGCCTTGATTTGGGGATTGATTGGGGCAATGTTGATCTGGTCGTCCAGATCGGGGCGCCCAAAAATGTCAAACGGCTGGTGCAGCGGATCGGGCGGGCCAATCACAGCTATAATACCCCGTCCAAAGCGCTGTTAGTGCCTGCCAACCGATTTGAAGTGGTTGAATGCCTAATTGCGCTGCGCGCAGTGGAAAGCCACAGCCTCGACGGCGAGGCACGTGGGCGCGGCCCGCTCGACGTCTTGTGCCAGCACATATTGATCATCGCCTGTGCTGGTCCGTTTGACCCCGATACCTTGTTTGAGCAAACTCGACAAACTGGCGCCTATCACGATCTTACCCGCGATGAATTTGACGCCTGTCTCGATTTTTGTGCCACTGGCGGCTATGCCCTGCGCGCCTATGACCGGTGGCAACGTCTCATGACCGATTCCGACGGGCGCTACCGGTTGCGCGATCCACGCAGTGCAGCCCGAATCCGTATGAATATCGGCACCATTCAAGATACCGATACCTTAAAGGTACGCCTGCAGCGCAACCGAGGTGGCAAACCTTTGGGCGAGATCGAAGAAGGGTTTGCCGCCACCCTAAGCAAGGGCGATACATTTTTGATTGGCGGTCAGGTTGTACGCTATGAAGGTCTGCGCGAAATGACGGTCGAAGTCTCAAGACAGGCAAATAAAACTCCGAAAATCGCTACTTTCATGGGGACGAAATTTGCCACATCCACCCAGCTGAGCGCAGGTATACTCAGGTATTTCGAACGCAATGACTGGACTGACCTGCCCCGTCATACCGCCGAATGGTTATCCTTGCAGCAGCGGGTATCACGTCTGCCACAAGCCGGCAAATTGTTGATCGAAACCTTTGCCCATGAGGGGCGTGAATATCTGTGCGCCTATGGGTTTGCCGGACGCAATGCGCAGCAAACGCTGGGCTTGCTGCTGACCAAACGCATGGAAGAACTGGGGCAGAATCCGCTGGGATTTGTCGCCACCGACTATGCGACACTGGTCTGGGGGTTAACCACGGTCACGGACCCTGCCGCACTTTTTGAAAGGCAGGCACTGGAACATGGTTTTGAGGACTGGCTGTCGGGAAATGCCGTGATGAAACGCACCTTTCGCGCCTCTGCCACCATCGCGGGTCTGATTGAACGCAACCTGCCGGGACAACGCACGTCTGGGCGTCAGGCGACTTTTTCGTCAGATATCTTGTATGATACCTTGTTGAAATACGATCCGGACCACCTGTTGCTGGCGATCACCCGTACCGAGGCGATGCGTGGGCTGATTGATTTTGAACGGTTGCGTGAGATGACCCAGCGCATTGCAGGCCACATTGATCATATCCGGCTGCCGCGGATCAGCCCATTGGCCGCACCGCTTTTACTTGAGGCCGGTCGGGTACCCATTGCCGGCGCCGCACAAGAACGTCTTGTGGCCGAAGCCGCCGCCCGCTTGATGGAAGCTGCGGGGCTGACGACATGAAGGCGCGAAACGCGCAGGGCAAACTGCAAAAGACCCTGACGGGGGGGGTGCCAATTGCACTTGCTGGGGCATCTTTGATCGCTTTGGGATCGGGTGCGCTTTGGTGGCCGGCAAAAAGTATGTTGTGCGTCTCGGACCTGCATCTTGGTAAATCGGAACGCTATGCGCGCGCCGGCGGGGCAACCTTGCCACCCTATCAGACGCAAGGCACGCTTTTAAAGCTTGAGTCAGATCTTGACGCCTACCCCGCCAGCACCGTCATCTGCTTGGGCGATAGTTTTGACCACCCGCAAGCACCAAGTGAGTTGGCCAAAGACGACCGTTTGTGGATCAACCGATTGCAGGCCGGCCGCGACTGGATCTGGATTGAGGGCAACCACGACCCTGGCCCTCTGGATATAGGTGGCAGCCACCGCACCACCCTGAGCGTTCATCCGTTGTTTTTTCAACATATCGCTGCGCCAGACCACAACGGGGACATCATGGGCGGCGAAGTGAGCGGGCATTATCACCCCAAAGCTCGGCTTAAAACAGCCGCCCGCACGGTGTCACGCGCCTGCTTTTTATTGGACAGGCAACGACTGATACTGCCTGCCTATGGCACCTACACAGGCGGTTTGCACAGCAATCACAGTCAGTTACAGGCGCTAATGGGCGCCGGGGCTGTGGCCATTTTAACCGGCAAAACCCCCCAAATCATTCCCATGCCCCGATCAGGCACCGACAGATAGTCACACAGTTAGGCTGTCGGGTTCCGGCAGGCCATTTGCCCGCAGACAAGCCGTCAGGGTATTGGCCAGCAAACACGCGATCGTCATCGGGCCTACGCCACCAGGAACCGGGGTAATTGCGCCCGCGACCGCGGCCGCACTGGCGTAATCCACATCCCCCACAAGACGGGTGCCACCCTCGGGTTTTTCGATCCGGTTGATCCCCACATCAATTACCGTAGCGCCGGGTTTGATCCAGTCGCCCGGCACCATCTCGGCCCGCCCGACCGCAGCAACCACGATATCGGCGCGACCAACCACCTCTGGCAGATTTTTGGTTCTGGAATGGGCAATCGTCACCGAACAACTGTCACCTAACAATAACTGCGCCATCGGTTTGCCAACAATATTTGAACGTCCGATCACCACCGCATCCAGTCCCGATAACGATCCGTGGTGATCTCGGAGCATCATAAGACAGCCCAACGGCGTGCAGGGCACCATTGATTTTTGCCCCGTTCCTAACAGCCCAACGTTTGAGATATGAAACCCGTCAACATCCTTGGCGGGATCAATACTGTTGATCACCAGATCTTCGTCCAGATGTTTGGGCAGCGGCAATTGCACTAAAATACCGTGTACCGCAGGATCAGAATTAAGGGTGGCAATCAAATCCAGCAGATCGGCCTCAGAGGTATCAATCTCAAGCTTGTGCTCGAACGAATTCATGCCCACCTCGACGGTCTGTTTGCCTTTCGAGCGCACATAGACCTGACTGGCAGGATCTTCACCAACCAAGACAACCGCCAAACCCGGAGTAATCGCGTGGTCCGCCGTCAAAGCCGCAACCTGTGTGGCCACCTTGCCGCGCAACGTTACGGCAAAGGCCTTGCCATCGATAACCTGTGCAGTCATGTTTTCACCTCTTTTAAAATTTTATTGATGCAACACCAGAGCGGCGCAACTTCTTCACCCATTTTCATCACGCTGTGCAGGAAATTTTATACCTGTTCCCAGCGACCTTGGCCCAGCGAATGCTATCAAAATACCGGGTGCGGCCTAGCACAAGCCGCACCCGGGAAATCAACTGTATCTCACATCAGAACAAGCCTTCAATGTCACCGCTTTCATTGAGCATGATCTGTTCTGAAGCCGGCACCCTCGGCAACCCTGGCATGGTCATGATTTCACCGCAGATGACCACGACAAAGCCAGCTCCAGCGCTCAGGCGCACTTCTCGAACCGGCACGGAATGTCCGGTTGGCGCGCCGCGACGATTGGGGTCTGTGGTAAAGCTGTATTGGGTTTTGGCCATACAGACCGGCAAGTGACCATAGCCCGCCTCTTCCCATTCTTTGAGCTGGTTGCGGATTTTGCCATCTGCCAGTACTTCGTCAGCGCGATAAATACGTTTGGCGACCGTTTCAATTTTTTCAAATAAGCTAAGCTCATCACCATAAAGTGGTGCGAAATTAGCCATATCCGCGTCGGCGATTTCCGCCACGCGCGTCGCCAATTCAACCGTACCTTCGGACCCCTTTTCCCAGTGTTGGCACAAGATTGCTTCCGCCCCCTGCCCGGCCACATAGTCTTTGACGGCTTGCACCTCGGCGTCAGTGTCGGTGACAAAATGATTGATCGCCACCACTACCGGCACGCCAAAGGATTTCACGTTTTCAATATGCCGCCCCAGATTTGGGCAGCCTGCCACGACCGCGTCTACATTCTCCGGCCCCAGATCAGCCTTTGCCACGCCACCGTTCATTTTCATCGCCCGCACCGTGGCGACAACCACAACAACTGCAGGCGCCAATCCCGCTTTGCGGCATTTAATATTCATGAATTTTTCTGCGCCAAGATCGGCACCAAACCCAGCCTCAGTGACAACATAGTCGGATATCTTCAACGCCGTTGACGTCGCAATCACTGAATTACACCCATGCGCGATATTGGCAAACGGGCCGCCATGAACGAAGGCAGGATTGTTTTCAAGCGTCTGCACCAAATTGGGCTGCATTGCATCTTTCAGCAGGACCGTCATTGCACCATCTGCCTTGATGTCACGGCAATAAATCGGCGTTTTATCACGGCGAGAGGCGACAATAATATCGCCCAGACGCTTTTGTAGATCTTTTAGACTAACGGACAGGCACAATATCGCCATAACCTCGGATGCCACCGTAATGTCAAAGCCAGTCTGACGTGGGAAACCGTTGGCGACCCCGCCAAGGCTAGTCACCGTATCGCGCAAGGCGCGGTCGTTCATATCCATCACCCGACGCCACACAACGCGCCGCTCATCGATTTCCAACGAATTGCCCCAATAGATATGGTTGTCGATCATCGCCGAAAGAAGATTATGCGCCGAGGTGATGGCGTGAAAATCACCAGTGAAATGCAGGTTCATTTCTTCCATTGGCACCACTTGCGCATAGCCGCCACCCGCAGCGCCGCCCTTCATGCCAAAGCAAGGCCCCAAAGACGCCTCACGAATGCATACGGATGTTTTTTTACCGATTCGGTTTAGACCGTCACCCAATCCTACTGTGGTTGTCGTCTTGCCCTCGCCCGCCGGGGTTGGGTTGATCGCCGTCACCAAAATTAGTTTACCATCACCGTTTCCCTGCACCGAGTCGATGAACCCTTGGCTCACTTTGGCCTTGTCATGACCATAGGGCAAAAGATGCTCGCTGTTTATGCCCAGCTTGGCGCCAATCTCTTGGATAGGCCGTTTCACAGCCTCGCGCGCAATCTCAATATCACTCTTATAGCCCATTATTTCTTTCCCCGTCCTAAAGACTCAACGACACCGTTGTCACGGGGCGGTATACGCCCGCTTTTAAGGTTTGGAACTTGCAATTCCGACATATGCCCATCTTGTTGCGGCGAGATCCCATTCTCCGTGTCGGATCGGAAACTTATCTTGCTACGTTTTTGCGCTGGCAAGACCGGCCCAAACTGGTTGATCGGGAATGTGTAAGCGCAGCTGATCCCCAAGTACAAGCACCCCCTCGCGCTCCACCCAAGCTGTTACACCGCGACGGCCTTTTGCAGATTTCATAAAAGCTTTGCCGTGGCCGGGCTGCGCATTTTCAATCACCCGCGCCGGCAGGTTGCACGGGCGGTTTTCCATATCGACCACCAAGGTTGTTCCATTTGTCGCCTGCAACCGCGACCCAGGCGGCACATGGGAAAAGTCAAAGATGCCAGACAATACCAATGTGGCCCCCAACCAAGCAGGATCCAGCGCCTCAAGGCCGATCTTTGCAGCAATTTCCTGCAGATCCTCAGCTGCGACAATAGACAGTTGCCGCACATTCCGAATCTCTGTCCCGCGCAGGTGCAGGGACGTCACCCGAGAGCAAGACGGTCGGGTCAAACCGGAATGGCTGTCGCCTTCAGGACCCGAGAACCACATCATCAGCTCAGTTTGCGGCACCGCACAAAGATCGGATTGACGATCTGGCACCAAGCCCAGCCATGTCACTTCGGCAGAGAATTCCGTTGGTATCAGCGCTGGCATGGTAATCCTCCGTCAAATGCTTGGCGAAACCTACTATAGCCGACCACAAACGCAAAGCCCTGCGCAAAAACAAAACCCCAGACGTTGGTCCAGGGTTTTGCTTAAGACATATACAGCTAATATTTAGGCTGTGGGTTCAGGCTCAAGGCCGCTGTCATCCACAGGCTTGATACGCGGCTTGGTTTTAGGGATGGCCGTGACACTTGCAGCGGTTCCAGAGGTATCCGAGTTGTCATCATCCGGGCCGGCCTGTGGTGGATCGCCCTTCATGACGCGCTTAATCTCATCACCCGTCAGCGTTTCATATTCAAGCAATCCCTGCGCCAAACGGTCCCATTCTTCGGTTTTGTCGGTCAAAATTTCAAAGGCCTTGTCATAAGCCTCAGCGATAAACCGCTTCACCTCATCTTCGATCAGCTCTTTGGTATTGGCAGAAACGGACAGGCCCGCAGTGCTGCCAGAATATCCGTCATGAGCCTCCGAGTAATCTATATTTCCAACCTTATCCGACATGCCCCAGCGCAGAACCATCGCCCGCGCCAGACCCGAGGCTTGCTGTATATCCCCCGCCGGGCCGTTCGAGACGTTTTCAGGTCCATATTTAATAATTTCGGCGGCTTTACCCGCCATTGTCATGGCCATCTTCTCTTCGCACTCAGATTTTTGCCAGTTCAAACGATCAATCTCGGGCAATGAGACCACCATACCAAGTGCACCACCGCGCGGAATGATTGTCGCCTTATAAACCGGATCACATTGCGGCAGTTCAATGCCAACGATTGCGTGACCCGCCTCGTGATAGGCGGTCTTTTCCTTTTGCGAGGCCGTCAGAACCATCGAGCGGCGCTCAGCCCCCATCATCACCTTGTCTTTGGCGTACTCAAATTCATCCATCGTAACAAAGCGACGCCCAACGCGGGCCGCATGCAGCGCCGCCTCATTGACAAGGTTGGCCAGATCGGCACCTGAGAACCCCGGGGTGCCGCGCGCGATGATACGCAGATCCACATCAGGACCCAACGGCGTCTTGCGCGCATGTACGTTGAGAATTTTCTCGCGACCTTTGATGTCGGGGTTTGGCACTGTGACCTGACGGTCAAACCTACCCGGCCGCAACAGAGCCGGATCCAGCACATCACGCCGGTTTGTTGCTGCCAGAATGATCACACCCTCGTTGGCTTCAAATCCGTCCATCTCGACCAAAAGCTGGTTCAACGTCTGTTCACGCTCATCGTTACCCCCGCCATAGCCGGCCCCGCGATTGCGGCCGACAGCGTCAATCTCGTCGATAAACACAATGCAGGGCGCATTCTTTTTGGCCTGCTCGAACATATCGCGTACGCGGCTTGCGCCAACGCCGACAAACATTTCGACAAAATCCGATCCAGAGATAGTAAAGAACGGCACACCGGCCTCACCGGCAATCGCGCGCGCCAGAAGAGTTTTACCAGTACCAGGAGGGCCCACCAGCAAAGCACCTTTCGGTATTTTACCACCCAAACGGCTAAATTTTTGTGGGTTGCGCAAAAACTCAACAATCTCTTCAAGTTCTTCTTTTGCCTCGTCAATGCCCGCGACATCGTCAAACGTCACACGACCCTGCTTTTCTGTCAGCATTTTGGCTTTTGATTTGCCAAAGCCCATCGCACCGCCACGGCCACCACCTTGCATCCGGTTCATGAAATAGACCCAGACGCCGATCAGTAACAAAAACGGCAAGAGCGACAGAATAAATGTTTGAAATCCTGATTGCTGCTGCTGTTCAGCGCGCAGTGACACGTTGTTGTCGATCAACAACTGGGTGATCTGCGCATCACTAGGTTTGATCACCGAATAGGTTTGACCATCATTACCAAGAAAGCGGATTTGCTCACCATCGAGTGTGACAGCATTTACCTCATCGCTCTCAACGGAGCGCACAAAATCAGAATAACTGACCTCGTTACTCTGCGACACGGTTGAGGATCCACCGGTGAACATGTTGAACAAAGCCAGTACCAGTAAAAACAGTACCACCCAAAAAGCTATATTGCGTGCATTCCCCAAGGAAAGTCCCCCAATTATCGTTAGGACGCGTGAGTATCACATTCGCCTAGTGAGTTAAATAGAGACGAATTTGCCATGTTCAATGCTCAATCAACAACGATGTGAAGCTTGACGGTTGAATTTGCTGTTCATAAGCTGGTCCAAATCCGGCAGATTGACACGCGATCAGCTGATTATCTCTAAAAATGCCTGGTTTTGATAGGATAATAGCATAATTTGGCCGGTTTTGCCATGCTGTGCCAATTTGTTGCACGCCTTCCGGCCCCAAGGGCCGAATTTCTGTGCCATCGATTTTTGGGCCAGTTATCTGCCAGCGCCCGTCCCAAAATCCACGATTGCCGACAATATGTCGCGTATCCCGCACCGCTTGGTATTCGCGGGTAATTCTAAGCTGTGTGCCATAAACGCGAATCAATCCACCGTGTAGAGCACCATTTTTACTCACCAGCGCCGCTTGCAAAGCGTTTTCTAGCACGGTCAGGCGCGGCCGGTACGCGTTTGAAGACACCCAGCACAATGCTGCAGCCAGCAAGCGCAATTGGGTCTCTTCCTCAATTTCACCCAGAGCTTCGAGATCAAACACAACGTCCCCATCGTCTTGATGGGCTATCTGCTCGGCCACAGCCACCGCGCGGCGTGATAGGGCAGTCCGGGCACGACGCAAACGTTTGGCAGTATCTGCCAGCCCCTTCTGATAAAGACCTACGGCCTCTAGATCAGGCATAAATTGTCGCATACGCACGCGTTCATAGTGGTCATCTTGATTTGAGGGATCATCCACCCACGACGCGCCTATCTTGGTCAAATGCGCCCTTAAGTTGGCACGTGACACCGCCAGCAAAGGACGCAAAACATGCAGCGATCCGGATGCGTGAAGCCCAGAACTTGACGCTGACAGATTGTCATTTTCCGAAACAGTGACAAGATGCACTGGTGCGATGCCCGACAGCCCATCCACACCCGATCCGCGCCGCAACCGCATTAAAAACGTCTCGGCCTGATCATCCAGCGTGTGGCCCATTAAGACGTAGCGTATCTCTCTGCGCCAGCCGTTGATCAAATCCAACCGCGCCCTGCGTGCAGCATCCGGCAAATTACCTTGGCCGTTCCACCCCTGCCACAGCAAGGTTGTATGGGTCAGGCCAAGATCCTGCGAAACCTCCTTGACCAACGCAGCCTCTGCGCCGCTCTCACGCCGCAATTGGTGATCGATGGTCACAACGGATAATTCAACCTGCCACAAGCGCGCCCAATCCGCTGCCAGATAAAGCAGGGCCATGCTGTCACCGCCACCAGAGACCGCAAGTGCCATTTTTTGAGGCAAATCTACGCCCAGCATAGACATCATAGTCGCGGCAAAACCGGTCTTGAGACAAGGAGTTTCCGTCACGAACAGTTCAGGGTTTGCATCATCGATTGCGCCTGCGCGACCTGCTCGGATTGCGGAAATTTCAAAGTGACCTCTCCAAGCGTTCTGCACGCTGCTTTGGACTGTTTCAAACCGTCAAGCGCCAATCCGAGGCGCAAAAGCGCCTCGGGGGCGACAGAGGCATGAGGGTGCCGACTATAGCTATCCAAATAAGAGCGTGCCGCAGCCCTCACATCTCCCAGAGACTCAAGCGCCTTGCCTCGCAAAACAAAAGCCTGCGGGTTCAGCGGTCCACCGGGATAGCTCGAAACAAATTTTGCAAACAATGCAGAGGCCTGCGCGTAATCTTCTTGTTCAAGAGCCTGCGACGCACGGCTGAAATCAGCCTGCTCACCAACCGCCATCTGCAGACCCGCAGCATTTGGCTTTACTTCGCTCTCGACAGCTTGGCTTGAGGTGTCCCCGCCCAAAGTCGAAATTTCGCCCAACTGAGAGACATCTCCGCCTTCAAGATCAACAAGTCTGAACTCCAAATCACCAATACGGTTTGTGCCATCGACAACGATCTGATTGATCCGATACTCAAGCTCTTCGGTTTTTGATGTCAGGTATCTCAGCACCTGTTCAACCGAGTCTACACGCCCAAGCAACGTATCCCCCGCGACAAGACCGTCAGACTTATCCGTCGGAATCAATTCGCGCCTGAGTTTGCTAATCTCGACATGCACAGCCGTCAGGCTCTGCCTGATATCTGCCAAAGTCTCCGTTCGCTCGTCAGACGCCAAACTCATAGCAGAAAAAGACCAAATCACCAAAAAAATCCATGCCCTACGCATTCTATTACCCTTCGCTTAGCCTGCCAAAGCTCCCGAAACCCGTGTCACTGCGCGGCGGTTCTGAGAATAACAGCTTTCCTGACTACACACTTCCAAGGGACGTTCCTTGCCGAAACTCACAATTTGCAACTGGTCAGCCGGCACACTTCGGGACACCAGATAATTGCGCACTGCGCTTGCCCGGCGTGCGCCAAGTGCCAAATTGTACGCCCGCGTTCCCTGCTCGTCTGCATGACCTTCGATCAACACTTCCGAGCGCGCATTTTCTATCAGCCACTCGGCCTGCACATCCAACATAGCCTGTGCCTGCTGTGTCAGGCTTGATTGATCCACCGGGAAAAATACGCTGTCACCGATGCTGCTTTGGAAATACCCAATAGAGCCTGGCTCCATATTACCGCCTTGACCAAAGCTCCCGTCGCCAGACAAACCGACGCGATCTTCTTTATCAAGTAAACCGCCGCCACCGGTACACCCGGACAGGACCAACCCAACGACCAAAGCACTCACAATTATTTTCATTTTCATCCCGCAGCCCCGCTCAAACATTTAATCATTATCTAAAGTCTATAGCACAAAATACAAAGGACATGAAAGTAACTCCTATCGCCTTGTTTACTTTCCCAGAGGCGACCAAGACGGATCCGATGCACCATGCGGTGTGCGCAAAGGTTTGAGGTTCCGTCCCGAAACATCTATGGAATACAGCCCAGACGACCCCTGTGCACCACGGGTTTCCCGCGTAAACATAATCACCCGTCCATTTGGTGACCAAGTGGGCCCCTCATCCAAAAACGAGGCCGTCAAAAGCCGCTCTTCGCTGCCATCAAACCGCATCACACCAATATGGAACCGTCCCTTGCTCTGCTTGGTAAATGCAATCATGTCGCCCCTCGGCGACCAAACCGGAGTGCCATAGCGCCCCTTGCCAAAGCTAATGCGCCTTGGATCCCCCCCGGAAACTGGCATGATATACAGCTGCTGCGTCCCCGAGCGGTCGCTTTCAAACACGATCTGGCGACCATCAGGTGAAAAACTGGGCGCGGTCTCTATCGACGGCGCCGTTGTCAGGCGTTGACTTTGTCCACTGCCAAGAACCAAGCGGTAAATATCAGTGTTGCCCCCCTTGGTCACTGAATACACCACCGCCCCACCATCGGGGGAAAAGCGCGGTGCAAAACTCATCGTGCCACGCTGGTTCTCCAATACCTGACGCCGGTTGTTGGCAAGGCTCAACAGATAGATACGCGGGAAACCCGTCTCGTAACTGGTATAGAGGATTTGCTTGCCGTTAGGCGAAAACCGCGGCGCCAAAACCAGTGATTTTCCATCGGTCAGCGGCCGGTAGTTTTCACCGTCAGCATCCATAATTGACAAAGCTTTCTGGCGGGCATTTTTTGGTCCCTTCTCTGCAACGTATACAATCCGACTGTCAAAATATCCGCTTTCGCCGGTGATACGCGAATAAAGCGAATCGGCCACTTTATGGGCGATTCGACGCCATCTGTCTTTGGTTCCAACGAATTGCAGCCCATCGCCCAATTCTTGGCCTGCAAATACATCATAGCTTCTGAATTTTACCACCAACTGATCGTTTGAACTTATTGTTACAGCACCAGTGACAAGAGCCTGAACATTGATGGCTTTCCAGTCTGAATATTGCACCGGAGATGCGAAACTAGTGATCTGGCTGATGTATTTTGATTTTGAGACCTCGCGAAACAATCCTGAGCTGTTCAAATCCCTTATCACCAAAGCGGTAATTTTTGCACTCCAATCCTCGGCAGCGCTGTTTTCTGCAACAAAAACCGGTGCAGCGTAAGGGATGGGTTGGATCACACCTTCAGTAAGGGTGAGTTTCAAAGGGGCAGCGCGGGCCTTAAGCGGCAACACCAAACCGAAAACAACCAATATCAAAACCATCCACTTTTGCATTACTGTGTCCTCATATCTGACGGATCAAAACGAATTTCGATCTCTTGCCACTCGGCATATTTATCGGGCGGTAAATTCGCCCCCATCTTGTTGCCGCACCTCAATACGGCACCCTGCGCGATTTGGAACGCCCTTTTGAGGGCGCGACCGTCACCGCCTTCACTATCAATCATCCTAAGACTGCCCGCAACAAGTTTGCCGTCAGGTGACATTTCCCACCGTAAAGTGACGGCAATATCTGCAGAAAGACTACCGACATCGACTGTCCAACATGGCTTTAGATACCGTTTTATTGCCGTTTTCTCGCCAGAGGTCATTTGCAATCCGGACCGGATGCTGGGTGTCGCAGGGTCTGGGCCCGGCGCGTTAAGGGCTTCCTGCAGCGCTAGGGCAACCGAATCAGATTGTGTCAAAGCGGTGGTGATCGCAGGACGCAACCGAGGCCGCAACGACCTTTCAGGTCCCCCCGACGGCGGCTCAATGATCTCGGGTGTAATTTCTGCAACGGCCTCTTCCTCAACCTTTTTCTCCTGCGGCGCCTCGGGCATCTCGGGAGCCTCGGGCACAGGCTCAATCTGAGCGGCAGGAGGCGTCTCTTGCGCAAGCGGAACCTCAGGCTCGGGCGTCGGCACCGGTTCCGGGGCAATTTTCACCACCGATTTGGGCCGGGGCGGTTGCTCAGTTTGTGGCGCTAAAACAGCCATCTGCTCTATTGGTGGCTGGACCTCAGGCTCAATATCTAGCGGCATGTCTAACGGCTCGGGTTCCGGCGCGACATATAGGTCGTTATCATCGGGAACAGAGTCCGGTGCGGCGGATTGCACCACAGCTGGCACCTCGAGGATCGGCACCGCAGCCTCTGCCACACTTGGCAGTTCTGGCGCTTGCGCTTCGGGTTGGATCGGCTGTAGCGCGACAATCTCCTCAACTCGTTTTGGCGCGACCTCAGGCACAAACATCGCATCGAACTCCTGCGCCGAGACAATCGCAACTTCGCGGATTTCAAACGGCTCTCTGTGTGGCTCGAACAGACCCCCGAAAGCCATCCACCCCAGGAGTCCAGCATGACTTAAACCAGAGATATAATGCCCAATATCCACCGTTGCTGCCTAGCCACCCTGCCCGTCAGTAGTCGGCTCTAAAAGGTTTGAACCGGCAGAGTTCGCCCCATCAAACGTCGGGCCACCGATATCGGTGACCAGACCAATGTTGGAAAATCCGCCAGCATTCATCGCCCCCATCACCTGCACCACTGTCATATAAGGTATGGCACCATCCGCGCGCAGAAAAATACGATCATTGTCGCGTTCGGTGGCAACAGATTTCAGCTTTGGCACCAAGTCTTTGATCGCAATTTCGGTTTTCTGGATCATCACCACGCCCTGCGCTGTAATAGTCACCGTCAGCGGCTCTTGTTTCGCCGATGGCAAAGCACTGGCCGCCGTTTTGGGCAGTTCGACCGGCACCCCAACGGTCAGCAATGGCGCTGCAACCATAAAAATAATCAACAACACCAACATAACATCAACAAAAGGCGTGATGTTTATTTCCGCCATCGGTTGCGCCCTGCCGTAGCGCCGCCGGCGGCTGCTGTTTTTTTGCGCCCTGACAACACCGCCCCCCATCGCTCAACTATCCAACTGGCGGCTTAAAATTGTCGAAAACTCATCGGCAAACGCCTCGTACCCGGCAAGTAACCGGTCGCTATCGGCGCTCAACTTATTGTAAAAAATAACGGCAGGTATCGCCGCTAACAGGCCGAGCCCCGTGGCCATCAGTGCTTCGGCGATTCCGGGTGCGACGACCGCAAGATTAGTATTTTGTTGCTGTGCGATTTCGATAAACGCGTTCATAATGCCCCAAACCGTCCCGAATAGGCCGATAAACGGGGCGGTTGACCCCACAGTGGCCAAAACCGGCAACCCTTTTTGCAGCTCTTCCGCCTCTTTCGCGATAGCAACATCCATCGAGCGGTCTATCCGGGCATGCGCCCCGGCAATCAATCCACCATCCTGACGGTGGCTACGCTGCCATTCAAGCATACCAGCCGTGAAAATCTTTTCCGGCCTACTTTTGGCTTTCGAACCAATTTTCTGGAACAACTCGTCCAGCGGCTCGCCCGACCAGAAAGCACGGTCAAATTGCGCTGCTTGACGCCACGCCATGCGCAAAGACACCCCTTTGCCAATAATGATGGACCAAGACCAGAAAGACGCAATAATCAGGATCATCATGACGATTTTCACCGTCAAGGTTGCGCGGGCAAACAACGCCCACATCGAGAAGTCTACCGCCTGTGTAAGGGCAAGAGTTTCAGTTTCCATTGGCCTGCTCGGTCTGCTTTGGCCCGCAACGGGCTCTGTTTGCGCCAAGCATAGCCTAACCCACGCCTAAAACCAATCACATTGATGTCACCTACCCAATGATAAAAACTTACCCCAAGAGCTGCCGCAATGCTTTGGGCAAACGCGCCGGCTGACCGGTTTCGCGCAATGCCACAAGCGTGACTTGCGCAGTAAACAAAATCTGTTGCCCACGGCGGACATCTTGTTGCAGAACAAAACGAGCGGCAGTCCCGCGTAAGGACTTAGTATGCACTGTTAAATCCTCGTCAAACCGCGCCGGTACGAAATAATCCGCCTCGACCCGGCGCACGGCAAAAACCAGCCCGTCCCGCGTTTTTAAAACGGTTTGATCCAGTCCCAGGCCCCGTGCCCATTCTGTACGGGCACGCTCAATATAGCGCAGATAGTTCGCATAATACACAATCCCCGCCAGATCCGTATCTTCATAATAAACATGTACGGGAAATATGTGGCTCATTGCACAACCTCGATACGCGCGCACAACCGCAGCGCATGAGAGGGATCATAGGCCACAACTGGCATAATGGGATCATAGGCCGCCCGGATCACCCCAGCAATATCAGGGCGCAAGATTGTCGCCCCCCCGGGCACCACCGCCAGCGGTGATTGTTCACCAAATGCCGTATCCGACCATAAAAGTACGGTCTGCACCACCTGCGACAGGGCCAGCGTTTCAGCCGGCACGGCCCCAAGATGTTGATCCATGCGCAAAAACACGAAAGCCGCCTTAATGCCACCTTGGTCATCAAAGCGAAAGATCCGGTACTGATTCGCCGCCTCCCGCATCAAGCGCACCACAAGCGGAGCCAAATCCGGCACCAACCGGTCAAGATCGGGCACCTCAGTCAATTCGGCCCAGTCACGGAAGAAAAACACCATGCAGTTACTGCCAAGTTCGGGGTCGGTCTCAGCCATTTGATGACCCGCCAACGCCACAACCGCCTCAAAAGCGCCCTTGATCACCGACAGGGTTTCGGCTTCGACCCCGAACACAATCGGCGCGATTGGTCGCCCCCAGCGCGCGAAAGCATAACTGCCGTCAGCACGGGTAAAAAGCGCCTCAACCTCGGTTTGGGTCATCTGTCTCAGCTCCGGTTGCGGTCTGCCCCACGCAGGGGATGTTTGTGGCCGTCATAGCAATCTTTGCACGACTGTGCAAAGGGGCGATCAAGACAAAAAACGTCGAGAATGGCAAAAGTGTTTACGTGGAAAACCAGACCGCAATCGCCTAGTAAACCGAAAGGGCACTTGCAGCGCCCAAGTCCAAAACCCGAATTAAAACAACAGGCAGATGTCCGACAGGTGTCAGATGGACCCGAGAGTTTTAAAGGAGCACGCGGTAAGATGCCGACTGTCAGACACCAGGTCAGTCAACAGCCAAACGAGCAATTTCGCCCCGCTACCATGCAGGTATCACCTATGGGGGTCAATACCGGCCGAAGAGGACGCCTGTGTTCCAATGGCACCAAGCCAGCACCTAATCAACCCATAGCCGGTTGAATACCCGCATTGACAGGGAAACGTGGCATCGCCGGGCCAACTGCCAAACATCCAGTTGGCCCACCCCCCCCGGCAGCTGGCGATAGGGCACATCGACATGCGCTTTGGCTTTTGCGGCAAATTGACGTAAAATGGTTGCCTCACATTTGATTGTACAAAGCCTCATACTTGGTTGTATCAAACGGTGTCACCCCGACGATTTCCTCTTCAAAACAGCCCGCCAGCCCCTCGCGGACCAGCGCGTCGCCAAAGGTGCCTGTCAGGCCACCGCAAGCCAGAGCCCCCGCGCAATGATGCAGTTCATGCGCCAATAACGCGCTGACCCGATGCTCTAAATTCTGCGCAAGGCTGTCATGGTCGGGATCAAACTGCAAAAGACCTTGGTGCGCGTCATATGCATAACCGTTGACCCCAAGCTGCGGGATCACGAAGTTTGGGGCTACCATAACAACCACATCCAGGTTCCCCAACACCAACTTGGCGCAGCATGTTTGCACACAGGCCTCAAGCGCGGCGTGCATTCGGGTTTTAAACTCGCCGTACAAGGAGCCGCTGGCCGACAGGAAATGAAAGGTGACTGCCATAATTTATGGAGTTTCAATTAAAGGTTAAATATTATTCCGTGTTGGTATTACAAATTGGGCTGTATGTCTGCCCAATAGATCTGGCCAATCGTTCTGATCAATCGTTCTGGCCAAGCCTGACGGGCCACCGCCTCATGCGTATGAAGCGTAGTGTTGCGCGCAAGTCGAATGCCTGCAAATCGGCACAGCCTGTTGTCAGTCAACGCCCGGCAGATCCTCGCGAATATCGGCGCCGTTTACCAAAAAACCGCTCGAACATGAGGGTCCAAAGATCACGCAGCAGGAGATGCCCACAACAAAGGCTATAACCCGGTTCTCAGCGTATCAAAGGCTAAAATAATAACTTTTTTGTTTCAGAGATCTTCGAAAACGAACACTTTTGCAGCCGGGCGGGCTATATCATCATAAGGGTTATGCACATCATAAAAACCACTAAATAAGCAGAGATTAAAAGCCCCACATATATAAACAACGCCTTACTAGCCTTGGCTGTGGTTATAAGATGCCAATTCCAAGCGACGCTTGATCATCACATAAATTATTATTCGAACAATGCACCCTGCGCTTTGGGTGCGGCCATACCCAAATGATCCCAGCCTTTTTGCGCCAACATCCGACCGCGCGGCGTGCGTTGGATCAGACCCTGCTGCAACAAGAACGGTTCGATCACCTCTTCCAATGCATCGCGGCTTTCCGACAGGGCCGCACTCATCGTCTCAATGCCCACCGGGCCTCCGGCATAGTTTTCAGCAATCAACCGCAGATACCGACGGTCGGCACCGTCCAGCCCCAAATTATCCACCCCAAGCCGGGTGAGCGCGTGGTCGGCCAATTCACGGGTCACCGTGCCGTCACCTTCAACCATGGCAAAATCCACTACCCGACGCAGCAGACGGCCCGAGATACGCGGCGTGCCGCGTGACCGCTGCGCGATTTCGCGCGCGCCACCCTCATCAGCCGGCGCGCCCAGTTTCACCGCATTGCGGGTGACAATCTGGTGCAACTCGTCGACGGTATAAAACTGCAGCCGTGTCGGGATACCAAAGCGGTCCCGCAGCGGCGTGGTCAGCAAACCCAAGCGCGTGGTGGCGCCGACCAGCGTAAAGGGCTGCAATTCAATCCGCACCGTGCGCGCCGCAGGCCCCGCACCAATCACCAGATCAAGTTCAAAATCTTCAAGCGCGGGATAAAGCACCTCTTCCACCACCGGGTTGAGGCGGTGAATTTCATCGATGAACAACACATCACGCGCCTCGAGATTGGTCAAGATCGCCGCCAGATCGCCCGCCTTGGCCAGCACCGGCCCCGATGTCATGCGAAAACTCACACCCAGTTCGCGGCTCATGATCTGGGCCAATGTGGTTTTACCCAAGCCCGGCGGGCCATAAAACAATGTATGATCCATGGCCTCACCGCGTTGACGTGCGGCTTGAATGAACACTTTGAGATTGGCCCGCGCCTCGGCTTGACCAATAAACTCATCCAAACCCTGCGGACGCAGGGCGCGATCATTGTCTTCGGGCATCGGGTCAGGGCGCAGGGTGGGATCAGGTTCAGTCACGGTTTAGCCTTTCGGCGCCAAAAGTTTCAGTGCGGCCCGGATCAACACAGAGGTTTCGGCCTCGGGCGCGGCGCCCGCGGCTTCGGCAACGGCACCCGCCGCCTCGCCGGGGGCATAGCCCAGATTGGACAGCGCCGACAGCGCATCACTTTGGGCGGAAACCCGGCTGGCCGCAGTTGATGCAGCCGCAGACACCTTAGCAGAGCCTTTGGCAACCCCAGCGCTCAACGCACCTTCCACCACGGCCTCATCATCAGCTCCAGCAACATGATTAGCACCTTCACCGACACCTTCACCGACACCCAGTTCTGCGTTTTGCGTGCCAAGTGCCAGACCCAGAGTGCCACCCATCGCCATCACTTTAGGCGCTTTGTCTTTCAACTCATTCACCACGCGCTGCGCTGTTTTGGGGCCAATGCCGCGCGCCGATTTGACCGTATTCCAGTCTCCCAGCGCAATAGCCCGGCTCACACCTTCAGGCCCGAGCGTGCTGAGAATAGCCAGAGACGCCTTGGCGCCAACGCCCTGAACACTCATCAACAAGCGGTGCCATTCTTTTTCCTGTAAGGATGTAAACCCGAACAATTGCAGCAAATCTTCACGCACGATCAGATCGGTATAAAGCGCAAGCACCTTTCCCACCGCAGGCAGGGATGCCAAGGTGCGATCAGAACAAAACACAATATAGCCAACCCCACGCACATCAAGCAACACGTGGTCATCCGCACGGTATTCCAACACCCCCGAGAGTTTTCCGATCATGCGCGCACCTTTTCCGCTGCTGCCACCCGTTCTGCCGACCGAGAGTGATGGGCATGACAAATCGCCACGGCCAGCGCATCAGCCGCATCAGGCCCCGCCAAAACCACCCCAGGCAACTGCATCTTGACCATGTGGGCAACCTGCCCCTTTTCTGCATGGCCCACGCCAACAACAGTTTTTTTCACCGTATTCGGGGCATACTCACCAACCAACAAGCCGGCTTTTGCCGGCACCAGCATCGCGATCCCACGGGCCTGCCCCAGTTTCAGCGTGCCCGCCCCATCTTTGTTCACAAAGGTTTTTTCAACGGCGGCTGTATCAGGTTGGTATTTCGCCAGCACCTCGGACAATTGCTCGTAAAGCGACACCAATCTCGGACCCAAGTCGCGGCCCTGCGACACGCAGGTCCCGTTCGCAACATGTTTCAAGCGGCTGCCGGATACATCAATTACGCCCCATCCGAGGTTTCGCAAACCTGGATCTATCCCTAACACCCGCATTTACGCCTCTGTTTCTGTTTTTTTTGCAGTAGCACGAAACGCGAACAAAGGCTATCACCAACTTTTTCAGGGGCATCTTGTAAACCTAAAACTGAAAGTTATGCACAAAGCTCTACCGCCCAGACGTATTGCCCCAAGCGAGCAAACCACCGACGAAACAGACCACTTCGATCCAAAGCGCCAGACCGAAAAGCAACCAATTCCCGACAGCATCACGATCGAACCGAAGCGAACACGCACAAAGAAAAAAGCGTCAAGCTTGAGCCGTTCCAACCCTACTCGGTCGAAACACAATTAAACACCTATCAAGCGCCCCGTTAGCCTTGCAAAAAATGCATATGAGCCCTGCAAAAACAAGTATTGTTACGCGCAAGCCAAAGCCCTAGTTGAGCCGCTCTTGACAGACCATACCCCCATCCAAGGAATTTACCGATGGCCTTTACCATGATCAACCAGACCGATGCCGCTCGTCCAAATGTCCTACACAATACCAAGGTGAGAGCCGTGTCTGTGTTCCAGTCTTTCGTCACTTGGAACACAAGCCGTAAATCCCGCCTGATCTTAGCGAACCTAAATGACCGAACACTTGAAGATATTGGCCTGACCCGCCACGATGTCGCGCAAATGCAAGACCGATAACACCTGTGCAATAAACCGGACCTGAACAGTGTCAGGGCCGGTTTTTTTGGTTTGATTTTTAAGCCTTACTTGTCGGGATTACATACCAAAAATTGATCGCTAAAGCACTTTTAAGCGGCAGCGGGCTCCATCAAAAATACCGTATCAACGCAGCCGTTATCCTCATCCCATTGCCGCATCTCCGGGGTCGACATATGGGCATGAAGCCCGGCTGGGTCTGTGACATCTGCGACCAATATACACTTATGGTCACTGACTTTGGCCAGTGTCATTTCCGAACAAAACTGCATGACTTTTTCACGATTGCCTTCGATCATGGCCTCGTACACACTAAAATCACATGTGAATTCCGATATAATGCAAAGTTTCATAGTGCTCCGCTCCTTTTTTCGTAATGATATCTCAGACTGCGCCGCTTGTCATGCGCCATAATACGGCTAGATACAATACACGACTAAGGGATTTGGCGAACAATCCACCACCCGTGCCCGGCTCTGTGCCGCGGCCTGAACATATAAAGGACCTGCCTGAATATGGCCTGTCGCATTGCGGCGCAGCCTATAACCGGGCCGAAACATATGACTGACAACCTGACAAAACCCACACGTGTGCTGTATAACGCTCAATGCCCAGTTTGCAACTTTGAGATTAAACATTACGAACGCTATAGCAGCGATGCGGAGCTGCCGCTAGGATTTGATGATTTAAACTCGGATGCCTTGGCCAATTGGGATCTGACCGCAGATCAAGCGGCGCGGCGGCTTTATGTTTTTCACAAAGGAGCGCTCACATCAGGGATCGAAGGGTTCCTTGTTCTCTGGGCGCAGATGCCGCGCTATCGCTGGCTGGGAAGACTGGTGGGATGTCCGGGGATCAAACAGATCGCCTGTGCGATCTATGACCACGCATTGGCCCCTGCAATTTATCGTTGGCACCTGCACAGACAGGTCCGGTTGGCGCGCAAAGAGCACAGATAAATATCAGAAATGTTCGCAGCAAACGGCGGCACTTAAGGCCGCAGATCACCCGCCAATGCGTTTGAGCAGCGCCTGAAGATCAGTGACGTAACATCAGCGCAGCAATCCTGCATGGCGCAGCCCTGCATCGACAAGCGTCCGCGTTGGCGCCGTCAAAGGTACCAGTGGCAAACGCACCTCATCACTGCAAAGACCGAGACGGCTCATGGCGTACTTCACCCCAACGAGGCCCGGTTCAGTAAAGATCGCCTGATGCAATGGCATCAGCGCATCCTGCAATTCAAGCGCTTTGGCATAATCCCCCGCAAGCGTCGCGGCTTGCATCTGCGCGCATAGGGCCGGAGCAACATTGGCCGTGACAGAGATACAGCCCACACCGCCTTGGGCATTGAACCCATGTGCGGTGGCGTCTTCGCCAGATAACTGGACAAAATCCGGGCCGCAGGTGATCCGCTGTTGGCAAACCCGCGCCAAATCACCAGTGGCATCTTTCACCCCGATGATCCGAGGCAATTTTGCCAGCTCACCCATCGTCTCAGGGCTCATGTCAACCACGGAACGCGGCGGGATATTATAAATGATTATCGGCAGCTCGCAGCTGTCATGCAGCGCGGTAAAATGCGCAATCAATCCCGCCTGCGTCGGCTTATTATAATAGGGTGTTACCACCAGTGCAGCATCTGCACCAACGCTTTTTGCGTGCTGCATCAAGCGCATTGATTCAGCGGTATTGTTAGAGCCTGCGCCCGCGATAACCGGCACCCGACCTGCCGCGGCTTTCACCACTTCGGCGACAACCGCCTCGTGCTCGACATGGGTAAGCGTCGGACTTTCGCCTGTGGTGCCGACTGGTACAAGCCCCTGACACCCCGCCTTAATTTGGCGCTCTACCAAAGCCCTCAAAGTCGTCAAATCCAAAGCACCGTCAGCGAACGGGGTGACCAAAGCTGGCATCAAGCCTTTAAACATAACATACTCCTATGATCGTGTGGGCATCGTGGCCTATGTAAACCTCACCCTGTCTACAGCAACGCCTTATTTTCAGGTTGCAGCTTTCAGATAGAACGCTACACTTCTACGCTCTATCCTCTAGTGGTTTCGGAAATGCAAGCTATGTTGCGCGTACTTCTATTTATGGCGTTACTTTTTCGCACAGAAATCTGTGTTGCCGAAAACGTGCCAGAGCTGCGCCGGGCTTTCGAAGCGCTTGAAGCCCAAGACTGGACCGCAGCGTTTGAAATCGCAAAATCAAACGGGCCGCTGGCAGAGGATTTGGTGCTGTGGCACTATCTGCGCCAAGGTGAAGGATCTTTTCAGCAGACGGCGCGCTTTCTACACCAACATCCCGACTGGCCCGGCCTGAAATTGTTACGCAAACAATCCGAGGCTTCCTTCGCAGGCGCAAACCCAGCTGACATTGCAGCTTTTTTCGAAAACACGTCCCCCCAAACTGGCACCGGTGCGTTGATCTATGCCAAGGCGCTTGCAAGTCTGGGACGTGATCAATCAGCCCAAAAATCCATCGTAACCGCCTGGCGCACGCTCAGGTTAAGTGCCGACGAAGAAATGACCTTTATGGCGCGGCACAGAAAGCTGTTGAAGCCCCATCATAACGCAAGGCTGGACTGGACGCTGTGGCAAGGATGGCGCGGCAATGCCAAAAGTATGTTGGCCTATGTTTCAAAAGACGCGCAGAACCTTGCAAAAGCACGGCTGGGATTGATGACCAATGCGCAGGGCGTTGACGGGCTTATTGCGGCGGTTCCACAGACTTTAACGAAAAGCCCAGGGCTGGCCCATGCGCGGTTTTCTTGGCGTCTGCGCAAAGGGCTAACTGACCGCGCAATCACACTTTTGATAGAACACAGCCGATCCAAAAAGAAACTCGGGCAACCTGAAAAATGGGCTAAACAACGCCAGATAATGGTCCGGGAGTTAATGGGGCGCAAAAAATATCGCCAGGCCTATAGCCTCGCCTCAACGCACCACCTCGACAAAGGTGCGCAGTTTGCAACGCTCGAATGGCTGTCAGGGTTTATTGCCCTGCGCCGCCTAAAACAGCCTGATTTAGCGATACGGCACTTTACAAAACTCAAAGATACAGTGGAAACACCAATCTCTCTGGGACGCGCCGGCTATTGGCTGGGCCGCGCGCACAGCGCCGCTGGTGACAAAGCCTCAGCAAAAATCGCCTATACCTTTGCCGCGCAGCATCAAAGCAGCTTTTACGGGCTGCTCGCCGCAGAAAAGGTCGGCATACGATTTGACAAGACTTTGGCGGGACGTGAGCAGTTTCCCAACTGGGTCAATGCCAGCTTCACCAAAAAAAGCGTGTTCAGCGCCAGTTTACTTTTGCTAACCGCAGAGCAGCCCGATTTGGCTGAACGCTTTTTAACCCATCTTTCAGAAAGCCTAGATCCCAACGCGTTAGGTCAGCTAGGGACGTTATTGGCCGAGCTTAGAGATCCACACTTACAGGTGATGGTCGGTAAGCGCGCGGCACAACACGGCAATATTATCGCAGCTCCCTATTATGCGCTGCACCCGCTGATCAACACACCGCATCCCGTCGCCGCCGAATTGATGTTGGCCATAGCCCGCCGCGAAAGCGAATTCAATCCCACGCTGGTCAGCGGAGCTGGCGCGCGCGGGCTGATGCAAATCCTGCCGGGAACCGCTAAGGAAACTGCCAAAGAAATAAAAATTAAATATAACGTCAAACGCCTACTGACAGATTGGAAATACAACGCCACCATTGGCGGGGCCTATCTTGCCAAACTGTCGCGCCGGTTTGGTGGCAATCCGGTGTTGATCGCAGCCGCCTATAACGCCGGACCATCGCGGGCCAAGGCTTGGATCAAAAAACAGGGCGATCCAAGAAAAAAATCCGTTGATATGATCGACTGGATCGAGATGATTCCCTATGCGGAGACGCGAAACTACATCATGCGTGTCACCGAAAGCCTGCCGATCTATCGCGCCCGTCTTGGACGCCAGGTCCTGCCGGTTTCTTTCAGCAAAGAACTAACCGGCGCGGGCCTTCTGCCGCTCTCGCAATAGCGCAAAAACACCGGCCCCCGTAATCAGCAAGGCCCCAACCGCTACATTGCTGCGCAACGTTTCAGAAAACACCACAATCCCAACAAGTGATGCAAAAACCAGTTGCAAAAACGCAAACGGTTGCACGGCACTTGCCTCGGCCACCTCGTAACAGCGAATAAGCAACCAGTGACCCAGTGCCCCGGTCATACAAAGTGCGGCCATCCAGCCCCAATCGGCAGGGCTCATGGGTTGCCAAAACCAAATACCTGCCAAGGTCATCACCGCAGCACCGGCAATACCGGTCCAGAAAAAACTGGTCGCCGTGCTGTCACGCCGCGCCGCATATCGGGTCAACAAAGCATATAAAGCGAAAAGAAACGCCGCAAAGAATGGCACCACGGCATAGATCGAAAACACATTAGATCCGGGCTCGAGGATAATCAGCACCCCGATAAAACCAATTCCGATCGCCGCCCAGCGCCGCCAACCGACATATTCACCCAAAACCGGCCCCGACATCGCCGCAACCAACAGAGGATAGCACACAAAAACCGCATGCGTTTCCACCAACCCAAACAGCGTGAAGGCAACAACTGTGACACAGATCTCAACCGCCAACAAAACCCCACGAAAAATCTGCAACGGCAGCTGTGTTGTCACTGCAACCTGCCGCACCCCGCCGTGTTGGCGTTGCGCCAGTGCAATGACAAAAGCCGCAAAAAACCAATAGCGGATCATCACAACCATGATCACATTGTAACGACTTGCCAGATGCTGCGATATGCCATCCTGAACAGAGAACACAATCGTCACCAGAATCATCAATAAAATACCCAGCCGTGTATTATCTTGACCAGTCACGTGGGCATCTTCAGACATGCGGTGATCATATGGCGCTTGCGACCAAAGCCCGCTGTAAGGGCCACGGTGAAGCCTGCCGCCTCCAAACCGCGCCGAACGAAACCAGCCGCCGTATATGTCGCCGCGGTGCCATGTTGCGCACTGTGTTGTCCCACCGCCGCCAGCAGATCATCTTGCCACATTTCAGGGTTTTTTGCCGGTGAAAACCCGTCAAGAAACCACGCATCCGCCGCCCCACTCCAGCCCGCAACCGTCTGTCTGGCATCGCCAATCACCAGACGGAACCGCAGGTCGGGCAATTCAATGTCCCGCTTGCCTTGCCGCCAGAACGGCGCCAATTCGTCGGCAACCTCACACAGTGCTTCAAATCCCGCCTGCGCGCGGATCATCGCCTCTGATGGCATCGGAAACGCTTCAAAGCTTGTGTAGCGCAGCACACCCGTCTGACCACTCTCGCGCCACAGATGCAATGCCGCCAACAGGTTCAGGCCCGAGCCAAAACCCAGCTCGGCAATCTGAAACCCCGGGCGAAATCGCCCGGGTAATCGGTTGCCGGCCAGAAACACATGACGGGTCTCGGACAGCCCATCCTCAAGCGAAAAATACGGGTCGTCGAATTGCATCGAGACCGGCACATCGCCGTCACGCCATTGCAAATCTAGGTGCTGGTCGCTGCGCATCACTTACCTTAGAATTAGGAGAGCTCAGGCGACATAGAACGAGGATGGACATATTGGCAATGGCAGAAGTAACAATCTATGGCGCGGGTATTTTCGGGCTGAGCATTGGCTGGGCCTGCGCGCGCCGCGGCGCTGCAGTACAAATTTATGATCCAAACGGCGTGGCGGCGGGATCAAGCGGCGGCCCAGTTGGGGCATTGGCCCCACATGTACCAGAAAACTGGAATGCAAAAAAAGCGTTTCAGTTCGACAGCTTGATCGCGGCACAAGACTTTTGGCATGGCGTTGAGGCGGCATCAGGTCTGTCTTCGGGCTATGGGCGCAGCGGGCGGCTGCAACCCATTGCCGATAAAAAAACCCTTGAGCTGGCACAGGCACGGGAAATTGCAGCGCAAACACTGTGGCAGGGCAAGGCAACCTGGCAGGTTATGCCCGCAGATACGCAAGCCAACTGGGCTCCGCAAAGCCCGACTGGCTGGTTGATCCATGACACGCTGAGCGCGCGCATTCACCCCCGCAACGCTTGTCTGGCACTGGCGGCAGCTCTGCGCGCATGGGGCGGCCGCATTGAGCCCAACGGGCCCGAACATGGCGTCGTCGTGCATGCCACAGGCTGGCAGGGTTTGCGCGATCTGAGCGAACAGTTCGAACAGCCCGTGGGCAATGGCGTCAAAGGACAGGCGGCGCTGTTGCGTTATTCCGCACCCGACGCGCCACAGTTGTTCGCCGATGCGCTGCATATTGTGCCACACACTGATGGCACTGTGGCGATCGGCTCGACCAGCGAACGCGCCTTTAGCAATCCGGGCGACACCGATACCCAGTTGGACGCGGTTATTGCCCGCGCCACCACAGCGTTTCCAGTATTGCGAGATGCCCCCATTATCGCCCGTTGGGCGGGGGTCAGACCACGCGCCAAAAGCCGCGCCCCGATGCTGGGTGCCTATCCCAGCCGCACAGGGCATTTTATCGCCAATGGCGGCTTTAAGATCGGCTTTGGTATGGCACCTAAAATTGCCGAAGTGATGGCCGATCTGATCCTCGAGGGGCGCGACACCATTCCCGATGCATTTCGGGTGGCAACCTGTTTGAACGCAGGGTCTAAGAGCCCGAATTAAAACCAATTGATTGAGTTCAGCAGGTTGTGGTTCAGTTCAGTTGCAAATCTGAACGGAGACCCCCATGGCCTGGACCGAGCTCAACCGCCGCCAACATGTCCGAGAG